>Ga0207732_100084_pt1 | contig 62113 bp, 63 predicted proteins | sample A23P1SouthBayCA_FD_187733 | JGI IMG/M metagenome (GOLD analysis project Ga0207732, IMG submission 187733) | Aerobic enrichment media microbial communities from Eden Landing Ponds, California, USA - A23 P3 (4) (SPAdes) | ecosystem: Environmental > Aquatic > Marine > Unclassified | place... | reverse complement strand
GCAACAGCCACCAGCAACAGCCACCAGCAACAGCCACCAGCAACAGCCACCAGCAACAGCCACCAGCAACAGCCACCAGCAACAGCCACCAGCAACAGCGTCCGAGCGGGCCCCCTGAACCGCCCGAGAGTGGGAAGCTCGGAAATCGTGCAGATTCGTGTACGTTAAACTAACGGCCTCGAAATGGCCAGCAAGCATAATATGGGACAGTGGAAAGGTGGAAACGTCCATGCCCACGTGCCAGAACTGCGGGTCGTTCGTGACGGACGCGTACACCCGAGTATTCACGCCAGACGACGAGGAGACCCCCCGCGTGTGCCCCAACTGCGAGGACAAGATCCGCGACGGCGCCCAGGTACGAGAGGCCCGGTCGACGCGACGGACCTGACTTCTCTCAGCCGGTCTCGACGCCCACATGAGCGCCCAGCCACGAACAGCGACGCACCGAGTCGGAAGTCATGCCGTTTATAGGTTTTCGGCGCATCTATCTCTCCGATGAGCGATACGGAGCCGGCAGTCACGCGACTGTTCGGCGGCCCGGGTAGCGGGAAGACGACGGCGCTCCTCGACCGAGTCGAGGAGATCCTCGAGGACGACGACGTCACCGTCCGCGACATCCTCGTCGTCTCCTACACCCGCGCGGCTGCCGCCGAGATCCGCGAACGACTCGCCGAGCGACTCGACACCAACCCACGGCGGCTACGCGGCAACGTGTGCACGATGCACGCGAAAGCCTACGAACTCCTCGACCTCTCCCGCGGCGACGTCGTCGGCGAGGACGAGAAGAAGGAGTTCTGCGAGGAGTTCGGCCTCGAGTACGAGGACGAGTACTCCTCCGGCAGTCGTCGCACCGCCCGCTCCACCACCATCGGGAACAAGATCATCGCGACGAGCCAGTGGCTCCAGCGAACCCGACGCGACGTCGCCGACTGGTACGACGTCCCGTTCCGCTGGAACGAGGAGGAGGTCCGCCTCCCACCAGATCTCGACCCGAACTCCCAGACCGGGAACAAGTACACGCCGACGTGGCCGTCCAGCGACGACCGCATCGACATCCCCGAAGCCATCCGGGGCTGGCGCTCCTACAAGGGCGAGCACGGCCTCGTCGGCTTCGCGGACATGCTCGAACGCGTGAAGCAGCGCTCCCTCGTCCCGAACGTCGACTACCTCGTCATCGACGAATTCCAGGACATCACCAACCTCCAGTACGACGTCTACGAGGAGTGGCGCCCCCACATGGAGAAGATCCTGATCGCGGGCGACGACGACCAGGTCGTCTACGCGTGGCAGGGTGCAGACCCCGACCTCCTCCTCAATACGCACGTCACGGAGGACATCGTGCTCCCGAACTCCTACCGGCTCCCCTCGAAGGTGCTCGAGGCCGTCCAGGAGGAGGTCCGCCACATCGAGAAACGCCAGGAGAAGAACCTCAAACCCCGCAAACAGGGCGGGAGCGTCGAAGCCATCGACAGCCCGAGCATGCTCGACCTCGTGCGGAACGTCCGCACCACCATCGCCGGCAGCGACGACGAGACGGTGATGATCCTGTTCCGGGCGCGCTACCAGCTCTTCGACTTCGTCGACGAGTTCATCGGTGACGGCATCCCGTTCAAGGCCCTCACCGACCAGCGCCTCTGGACCGACCGGCTCCAGCAGTACGTCGGCGCGGTCGAAGCCATCGAGAGCGACGACCCGATCGACGGCCTGCAGGCCCGTCGCCTGATGGACATGCTCCAGGACTCCGCGTTCGGTACGAACGACCGTTCGGACTTCCGGGACGCCATCGACGACCGGCAGGAAGCCGGCGGCGAGGACACCGACCTCACGGACATCGAGTTCACGCCGGACGAGATCCGGGACTTCGCGCCGTTCGTGCCCGGACCGCAGTCCGCCGCGGACATGCTCCGGAAGGTCACCCGCTACCAGCGCCGCACCGTCGACGCCTACTTCCGCGGCGACTATCGCGGCATGGACCCCGACCGCGTTCGCGTCGGCACCATCCACTCCGCCAAGGGTCGTGAAGCAGACCACGTCTTCCTCGCGACCGACCTGACGGAGAAGGTCGTCGAGCAGATGGCCGCGACCGTCGACCAGGACGATCTGCCCGAAGGCGTCGAGGAGTTCTCCTCCAAGACGAGCCCGGTCCCGCTCCTGACAGACAACGAGCGCCGCGTCTTCTACGTCGGCATGAGTCGTGCCCGCGAGCGCCTCGTCATCATGCAGAACCTCGTCAGCGGCGCTCCGACGCTCCCGATCGACGTGCTACTCTACGGCAAGCAGACCGGCGAGACCCTCGACGACGCGCTCGCCGACGCCCCCGTCACGCTCACGTAGATGCCGTCGGCCCCGCCGACCACGTACTCGTTTCTCGCCGCCGAACTCGCCGACCGCGACGCGGCTGGCTTCGTCTCCGTCGACGACCGGACCGACCCCGGACAGCGCTATCTCACCCGCTATCGGGGCCCACCCACGGAGCGGTACGCGTTCGTGTTCGTCGACGGCCGTAGTTATCTCTGTGCGCCCGACGGGGACGGCGACCGTGCTGCCCGCGAGTTCGCCGGCAGCAGCGTCCTCCGGACCACCGACCAGGCGACGGCGACGCCCGGTGAACGTGCTGTCGAGGTGCTCGACGGCCACGACGCGGACGGCACCGTGCTCGTCCCCCAGCACATCCCTCACGACGCCGCCGTCTACCTCCAGCAAGCGGGATACACGGTCGAGTCGACAGACGTCGTCGACCAGTCACGCACCGAGAAGTCTCGGCCCGAACTCGACTGCCTCGCAGCCGTGCAGGAGTCGACCACGGACGCGATGGCGGCCGTCGAAACCGCGCTCGCCCGGGCGGAACCCGACGGGCGGGAGCTCCGACTGGACGGCCACGCCGTCACGACCGCCCGCCTCCGCCGAATCGCGAACGCGGCGCTCGCCGAGGCGGGAGCGAACGACGCGGGGAACAGTGTCGTCGTGACCGGACGGGTCGCCGACCGGAGGCGGTTCCAGGGCGACCTCCCCGTCAGGCCGGGTGAACCGGTCGTCGTCGTGCTCCAGCCACGCGGCCCGCACGGCTACCATGGGTTCCTCGCCCGGACGTTCGTGCCCGAGACGGACGGTGGCTGGGACCGACGAGCACACCTGGCGGCGACGGGCGCCCGGGACGCCGGCATCGAGGAAGCCGGACCAGGCACGGTCGCGTCAAGCGTCCTCGCGGAGATCGCGGCCGAAGCTCGAGCCTTCGGCTTCGACGAGAGCAGTTCTGGTGGCTTCGGCGGTGCGACGGCGCACGGGGTGGGGTTGGCCTCGCGAGAGACACCGGTACTCACGGGCGTCGATGCGACCGACCAGCTCACCACTGGACACGTCCTCGCCCTCGGTGGGTCGATCGTGGACCCCGACGAGGGCTGCATCCGGGTCGGTGACCTCGCGTTCGTCACCGACGACGGGGTGACCGTCCCCGTCCCGTATCCCGACGCGCTCGTCCCGCAGGACCGGGGCGAGCGTGTCAGGAATCGCCCGTAGCGTTCTTGCCGGTTCGTCGCCTCTCTCGGGGTGTGCCCCTCGACCTCCACGAACTCCGGACGCCCGCGGAGGCGCAGGCGGTCCTCCACGTGAACGCCACGGCCTGGCGGGCTGGCTACGACTTCCTCCCGGAGTCGGCGCTCCCCGCGCGAAGGTACTCGCCCAGTCCGGACCGCGTCGCCGAGTTCTACCGTCGGGTGCAGGACCGGGACGCGCCCGTCTTCGTCGCGACCCGGGACGACGACGTTCGCGGCTTCGCCGAACTCCGGTGGGGGTCGGACGAGACCGAGGGGTTCGTCGATCCAGGGGACGCGGAGCTCAAGGCGCTCTACGTCCATCCCGACGACTGGGGGCAGGGCATCGGTTCGGAACTCCTCGATGCGGCGCTGTTCGCGGTGCCGCCAACCCTGGATCGGCTGGTGCTCCAGGCGTTCCGGGCGAACGACCGGGCACGGGGCTTCTACGAGAACCGGGGCTTCAGCCGTCTCGGCGAGTCGGGCTTCGTCGTCGACGGCAGCGAGTATCCCACGGTCGTGTACGCTCGCGCCGTCGAGTAGGGGCGTGCAGGTGACGCGGGGTCCCGCCGTGGTGCGGGTTGTGGCTGTCGAGCCGGGGCTGTTCGATTCGCATCGTGGCGGGACGGACGTCACCGTCATCGAGTACTGGCGTCCCGCCGCAACTGGTCAGCGCATAGCCCTGTTTCGCCGCGTTCCCGTACTTGAACCTTCGCGCACGCTGGCGGGTGTGCGGTCAGCAGTTCTGTGGCGGCCGTGCGGTCAGCAGTTCTATGGCGGCCGGCCTGCCTCAGTTCTTCGGGTCCTTGGCGAAGATGCCGACGACGCGGCCGAGTTTCGATTCGATCATGTCGGCGGGCGTGTCGATGAAGACGTTCATCGCGAGGAAGAGCGCGGCGAGCGCGAGGAACGCCCAGCCCATGGGGTTGCCGTCGAGGAGCGTCTGGACGCCGAGATAGGCCGCGGGGGCGGCGAAGCTCAGCGTGATGGCGAGCTCGAGCAGCCGGAGGATTCCCATTGCCCTCCCGTACTCCGTGGAGGCTCGTAAACCCCGCGCCAGACCCGTAACGCTTTTGCGACGCGTAACGATACTGGGAGACGTGTTCACCGGGATCATCGAAGCGACGGGCGTGGTCACCGACGTCACCGACACCGACGACGGCCGGCGGGTGCGGATCGAGACCGACGCGTTCGACGAGTACGAGCACGGCCAGTCGATCGCGGTGTCAGGCGTCTGCCTCACGGTGGAGTCGTACGACGCATCCGGCTTCTCGGTCTTCACCGCCGAGGAGACGCTCGACGCGACGACGCTCTCCGACGTGGCGGTTGGGGAACGCGTGAATCTCGAGCGGGCGCTTCCGGCGGGCGGTCGGCTGGACGGCCACGTCGTCCAGGGCCACGTCGACACCACGACGACCGTCGAGGCCGTCGAATCTGTGGGGGCGGACTGGCGGTTCACGTTCGCACTCCCGGACGGGTTCGGGCAGTACGTCGCCCGGAAGGGGTCGGTCGCGCTGGACGGCATCAGCCTCACCGTCGCGAGCGTGGACGACGACGCGGGGACGTTCGACGTCGCCATCATCCCGACCACCTACAGTGAGACGACGCTCGCGGACCGTGCGTCAGGGGACGCCGTGAACTTCGAGATCGACGTCATCGCCCGGTACGTCGAGCGACTGAACGAGTACGACCAGTAGGGAGCTATCGCTCGTCGATGGTGTCGGTTGCGTCGCTTCCGCCAGTCCCGGAATCGTTGGTGTCGTCGACGAACAGTGCGTCGAAGATGGACCCGCTCTCGTCGTCGGTGGACTCGTTGCTGGCGGATTCGCTGTTCGTCGGGGCGTCAGTTGCGTCCTCGGTCTCGTCGCCCCGGGGTTCGGTATCTGCGTCTCCGGTGATCGGGTCGCGTTCGTCCGCGACCGAGACCTCGTCGTCGGCCGGAAGCGTACTGGCGGCGTCCTCGCTGTAGATGTCGGTGGCGCCGGTCGCCACGAACGCGTTCCGGTAGGCGGAGAGCTTCCGGTAGAGGGCGAGGAGGAAGATGCCGTCGTAGACGACGATGAATCCGAGGAAGACGAGGCCGGAGGGGACGAGGCTGAGGCCGGGAACGATGTCGATGACGAGGCCGAGGTTGGAGACGATGCTGTTGTAGGTGCCGTGGATGAACGCCGCGATGAGGAGGCCCTTCACGACGATGGGGCCGCGGTTCTCGGGGTTGAACTTGGCGAGACCGAGGTAGTAGCCCGCGAAGGCGGAGTAGATGACGTGGCCGGGGCCGGCGAGGGTGCGGACGGCGGCGGTCTGCAGGGCCTCGTCGAGTCCGGCCTGGACGCCAGCCGCCTGGAGGTATGGCTGGGCGATGTAGATGGTGTTCTCGATGGTGGCGAAGCCGAGGCCCGCCATGGCGCCGTAGACAGCCCCGTCGATCACCGCGTCGAACTCGGTACTCCGGTACGCGAACAGGCGGATGGCGAGCCACTTCACGGTCTCCTCGACCGGTGCGACGATGACGTAGAAGAAGAGGACGAGGCCGACGCCGCCGAACAGGAGGAAGGCGCCCTTGAAGTACGAGTTCAGGATGGCGGCGAATCCGGCGAACAGGACGCCGAGGACGAACGTTCCGACGAGCAGCTCGAGGGGTTCGCGCATCGTGACGTCGACCTTCCAGACGTAGGCGGCGAGCAGCAGGGCCGGGAGGACGGAGAACAGGATGTAGACGCCGAGCATCGGGCTCCGGACGGCGGCGAGGCCGGAGAGCAGGAACTGCGAGGCGAGGATGAGGAGCGCGAGCAGGATGACGATGACCCGGAGGCTCGCCTTGATACCGCCATAGACGCGCGTCGAGAGGCGGTCGAGCGAACTCCGGGACTCCCAGTCCACGATGTCGTACAGGTCGATGTCGCCCGACGACGCCCGCTGGATCGGGTCGCGGCTCCCTGACATGGGGACCGCAAGGACCCCCCGACTCAAAGGCGTTGCCGCTGTCCAACCACCTAATATGCGACTTAGGGCCTATAGGGGGCGATTTATCCCCGGTCGTGCACAGTCACCGAGTAACATGGCATTCAGCTCCAGTCGCGGCATCCTGTACACCGCCCCACCCGCAGAGACAGACCGAAGAGACGCACCGAAAGCGTCCGACGGTGGCACCGACGGCAACGTCGACGACACCGCCAGCGGCGCAACACCGGCACCTGCCGACGACTGACCACGACAGTTCTCCACCGCCGAATTCCCGCACCACCCACAGGCAGCAGCGGACGGGCCTGGTCGATGCAACAACGTTTGTGTAGGGCGCCGTCGAACCCACGAGCATGCTCTTCGACCAGCGGACCCGCGCGAAGCTCCGCGAGGCGGGCCTCGATACCGACACGCTGCGTCGCATCGAGGACGAGGTCGCGGAGTCGGCACGGGCCGACGCCGAGGCTGTCGCTGACTTCTTCGCCGATCTCGACGTCGTCTACTCCGACATGGACCTCACGCACTCGCGCTCCGACTATCCCGAGCACGACCTCGACTTCGTCGACCTCTACACGCACAGCCAGGACATCCGTGGCTACATTCGGTTCGAGACGTGGGGCGCCTGGGTGGCGGGGGCACGTGTCCTGAGTGACGACGTGGTCGAACTGGAGCTCGGGCCGACCGTCCACGATCGCGTGCGATTCGCCCCCGACAGGGCCGCCCTCGAATGACCCGCGTCCGCGTCCGTGGTATCTACGCGACCGCCCTCACGCAGCTCTTGCTGGAGGGCGGGCACGACGTCGTGCAGGCGTCCGGTCCGATCCAGTCACGCTTCGACGCGGAGCTGGAGACCGTCGACGCCGACGTCTCGGTCGAGATGACCAGCGACCGCCAGGGCGTCGGCATCTCGGGCGCACACGAACACGTCGACGACGTACTGGAACTGGTGGGCTCCGTCGGCATCGATACGCTGGCCTGGCCGGACCGGGCGGCTCGCGGCGCGGTGTTCAACGCCGTCGTCGAACGCACCACGGGCGGCGGCGCGATCCTCGCGCTCGCCGACGACCACGAGGGCTATCTCGCGTTCGACGACGCGGACACCTACGTCGACGAGGGCGACCACGTCCGGGTGCAGGTCACGGACCCCGCACCCTGCTGGGCCGACCACCGTGCACAGTGCTCGACCGACCTCGAGGTGGGCAGCGGTGGGCTCGCCAGCCTCGTCCGCGGTGTCGATGGCCTCGTCGCGAGCGCCCCCGACGGAGCGGCCGGACACGAACTCGCCCGGACGACGGAGATGCTGCCGACCGACGTCCCCGAGAACTGGGGCGTCCGCTGGCACCGCGGCGCGAACGAGGCAACGCTCGACGCGCTGAACGACGCGCTCTCCGGTGCGGTGTCGCGAGCGAACGAACTCGAGGAAGCCATCTCCGACGCGCCGACGCCGGCCGACCAGGCGCCGTTCCGGTTGGCGGCGCCCGAGTCGACGGTGTGGGCGTGGTTCGGCCGGGAGGCCCGGTTCGCGCTCGACGACGCCCGCCGCGAGGTGACGCCGACGATGACTGGCCACCACCGCGTGAAGGCGGGGTCGTCGGCGGCGAGCACGGCCGTCGACTTCCACGAGGGCGTCGCCGAACAGCCCGGCGAGCGGGGGTTCGCGTTCGGCGCAGTGACCGACGCGTTCGGCCCGACAGAGGGCGACCTCGTCGCCATCGAGCACGGGAAGCCGGATGGCCGCCTCATCACCATCGGTCGGGGCGAGGTGACGGACCGCGACCTCGAGAAGGGACGCGTCACGGTCCGGCGCGAGATGAGTCCCGGCGGGACCTACGACGCGCTGGACATCGAGCGGACGCGGGGTGACGTCGCGACCACGCGATTCACGGAGGGGAACTGGTGGTATCCGACGGTCTACCGAAGCGAGGACGGCACGGTGAAAGGGACGTACGTGAACGTCTCGACACCCGTCGAGGTGTTCCCGGATTCGGTGCGGTACGTCGACCTGCACGTCGACGTCGTGAAGCACGCCGACGGCCGAGTCGAGGTCGTCGACGAGGACGAACTCGAGGACTGCGTGTCGGGGAACCTCATCTCACGAGAACTGGCGGACGAAGCGCTCGCCGTGACGGACCGAATCGCGGACGCCCTCCAGGACTGAGGCGCCCTTCCTGCTGCTGGTCGGCCGATGTACGCCGCGTCAGGTAGAGCTCGATGTCAGGGTGACGGGGAGGCTGTCGGTGAGGGCGATGAAGAGATCGCCACCGGTCGGTTCGGTGTCGACGTCGATCTCGACGTCACCGCTCGTGATGCGGTGGACGTCGCCGGCGTCGACCGGCACGTGGTTGATCGAGCACCAGGTTCGGAACTGTTCGAGGCGTGCCTCGTCCCGGAACTCGACGACGAACTCGCAGCTATCGGTGTCACCGTGGGCGCAGAGGAGTCGGCCGCGGCCGTCGACGAACTGGCTGAGGAGGTCGTCGTCACCGGCCCGCAACGTCACCCGGTAGAGGGTCTTCCCCTCGACCTCGTCGATGCGCGTGATGTCGCTGGCCGCCTCGAGTCTGGCGAGGTTCGATTCGACCTGCTGGATGCCGGCGGTGTCGCCGGAGACCCAGAACACTGGCGTCACCCCGTCGTCGGCTTCGATGATGCGTTCGACGCGGACGCTCACTGCGGAATCGGTGGGGAGTGCCCGGGTGAGTGGGAACTGTGCGGCTGACACGGTGAACGTCGCGACGACCGACATCGCTGCTGTTGTGATTGTCCGGGTGACACAAAAGCTCGGGGGCCGATTTCATCACGTTCCCCGTGCGGTGGACGCCGGGTGCGTCGGGCGAGGAGTGCTGGTCGGCCCGGGTTAGAAGTGCTGGTCGCTGTCCGGGCTGCCTTCGCCGCGACCGCCACGTCCGCCCTCGTTCCGTTCGATGCCCATGTAGCTCTCGGGCTGGTCGGTCGCCCAGTCGCTCCCGCTCGGGTCGGTGAAGCGGACGGTGACGTCGGTCACCTCGGGGAACTCCTGGGCGAGCTTCAGCTTGATCTGCTGGCCCGTCCGGGGGCTGATACCGCAGTCGCCACACGCGCCGCCGAGTTCGATGATGACCTCGCCGTCCTCGGGGTCGGCCTTCCGGACGGCGCTGGTCCCGCCGTGCATCTGGATGATGGGCATCTGGCCGGTCAGCCAGGACTCCACCCTGCCGTGGAGGTCGCTGGCGTCGTCGTCCGTCTGGGCCGGGCTCATACCTGGTACCTGGGGCTGGAACGATGGAAAGCCTTCGGGTTACGGCCGTCGCCACGCCCGGTTCTGCATCATTAATCGGCACTCTCGCGGCCGCAGTCGCCGTTCGAGCGCTGGCGTCAGTCGCCTCGGCCTCGGCGGCGGAGCCAGGTGTATCCGGCAGTGCCGAGTGCGGCGAGGCCGGTGGCGATGCCGAATCCGGGCGTGTCCGTAGCGGTGGTCGAGGTTGTCGTGGGCTCCGAGGTCGTCGTGCTGCCCGGGGTCGTGGTCTGTGTCGTTCCGCCGGTGCCGCCATCACCGTTCGCCGTGGTGCTGTTGGTGGCGGTCAGGCTCGGGGGGTCGGCCTGGGTACCGGGGTGGTCGGGGAAGGTGTAGAGGGCGGCGCCTTCGGGGTCCTCGGCTGGGGGGTTGCGTCGGCTCGCGCCGATGTAGCAGCCGGGACCGGGGGCGTACTGGGCGGTCCAGAAGGCGGCTTCGTCGGGCTGGCGCCACCACGCGAGTTCGACGGGGTCGTCGGGGACGGCGACGTCGAAGAGCTTCACGCCGCCCCGGTACCAGGAGGTGTAGAGCCGGTCGCCGTGGAAATCGAAGTTGTGGCTGGTGGTCCAGAGGCCGCCGAGGCCAGGGTCGCCCGTCTCGGGGGCTTCGATGCGGGCGAGGCGGGTGACGTCGCTGGTGTCGGAGATGTCGTAGAGCGTGATTCCGCCCGGGCCGCCGTCGACGTCGGTGGACTCGAGGTCCCAGGCTTCCTCGCCGACGCCGAGGACCGTAGCGTCGTCGTTGACGGCGCAGTAGTGGCTGTTCCCGGGGAGTTCGTAGCCAGCGGCCCGGATGTCGGCATCCTGCAATTCCTGTGGGTCGCCTGGGTCGACGGCGGTGATGGCCGTCATGTCGGCGGGGTCGGAGACGTCGACGAGCCAGGTGCCGGCGTCCCAGTGTGCGACGTACGCGACATCGTCGTGGACGGTGATGTCGTGGATGGTGCGGACGAAGGTGTGGACCTCGCTCCAGGCCGCGTTCTCGTCGACGAGCCGCCACCGGCCGAGTTCCTCGGGGGTGTCGCCGGCGACATCGACGGCCACCATCGCGGTCTCCTCGCCGAGGTTCCCGGTGAGGTAGGCGACGCCGTCCGAGACGTCGCAGTTGTGGATCGGGTAGTCGGTCTCGTGCAGGCCGACGAGTTCGGGCGACTGGGGGTCGGCGACGTCGTAGATGGCGGCGCCCAGCAGGTGCTCGTCGTCACCGCTGAAGCCGTGGGCCGGGCCGACGACGGCGAGTCTGTCGCCGTCGGTCTTCACGTCGTAGATAGCTTCGAGGGGGCCGCCGGTTCGGTCGGGGAAGAGGTCGCGGTGCTCGCTGACGACCGTCGGGTTCGCGGGGTCTTCGACGTCGATGACGCCGAAGCCGTCCGAGAGGGCGACGTAGACGGTGTGGCCGTCCTTCGCGACGACGGCTTCCTTCGTACCGCGGAGGGCGACCGAGCCGAACGGGCTGTAGGGGCCGGGGTGGGCGGCCGCAGGGCGGGCGAGACTGCCTTCGAGGCGGCTGGCGCCGAACCGGACGCCGGCGGCGGTGCCGAGGCCGAGCGCGGTGGCGCGGAGGACGTCGCGTCGCTGCATACCACCCCTCCGGGAGGCCGGCGGAAAATCCTAGCGGTCGTTGCCGTGCTGGACGACAGAAGCGAGTCCTGGCCGGTCAGGTGTCCGACTGACCGCCGTCGGGTTCGACGTAGGAGTTGCGGCGGTCGCCGGTGCCGCCGGTGATGGCGGACGCGACGGCGCCCCGGAGGACGACGTCGTCGCCGAGCGTGGTGAGCGCGACCTCGGGGACGTTGTTGAAGACGGCGTCCTGGAGGTTCTCGCGGATGGGGTCGAGGACGAGGTCGGGGTTGTTGAGGGCGACGGCGCCGCCGACGTAGATCACGAGCGGTGCGTAGGCCTGGGCGATGTTGGTGACGCCGACGGTGTTCCAGTACGCGACCTGGTCGATGACGTGGTCGGCGAGCGGGTCCTGGCCGGCGTGCTCGAAGACGTCGGCGGCGGTGAAGTCGCCATCGTCGAGCGGGAGAGCCGTGTCGAGGTCGTCGTCCTCGGCGAGCATGCGGGCGTACTCGGGGATGTTGTTCCCGGAGCAGTAGGCCTCCCAGTGGCCGTCGCGGCCACAGCCACACGTCCGGCGGCCCTGGGGGTCGACGACGTAGTGGCCGACCTCGCCGGCGTTCCCGTCCCAGCCGGAGAGGACGTGGCCGTCGACGGCGATGCCGGCCCCGATACCGCTGGAGATGGTGAGGTACACCATGTCGTCGGGGTTCCGGTCACTGTAGAAGCGCTCGCCGATGCAGCCCGCGATGGTGTCGTTGTGCAGGAAGACGTGGTCCGACTGGATGAGCTGTTCGACGGGCCCGACGAGGGGGATGGTGCCGATGCCGCTCGGGAGGTTGGCGGGCTCCTCGATGGTGCCGCCCGCGAGGTCGAGGGGGCCGATGCTGCCGATGCCGGCCGCGCGCGCCTGGTCTGGCTCGATGCCGGCGTTCTCGCAGGCGGCGCGGACGACGTCGAGGACCGCCTCGGTGACGGCGATCCCGGTCGGCCCCCGGGGCGTCGCGTCGCGAGCGGTGGCGAGGATGGTTCCCTCGCCGTCCGCGACGGCCGCACGGAGGTTGCTCGCGCCGAGGTCGACGCCCACGTAGTAGGCCATCTAACGGGTATGGCTGGGGGAGGCGGCCACTTAACTGCACAGTTTTCACTCGGCGGCGAGTCAGTGGGCGAGCCCGATCGCCGACGGCCTGCCGGCGTCAGTCGGAGATGTTCGGGAGGAGCCAGGTGAGGAAGGCGTCGTGGCTCCGGGTCTGCGTCCAGACGCTTCCCGGGCCCTCGAATCTGCAGACGAGGCCGGCGTCCCCGAAGAGCGTGGACTTGAGGCCCTCCACGCGGTCGACGTCGTAGGAGATGGTGTCCTCGAAGCCGACGACGTAGCCGGTGTTGAGGGTCTGGACCTCGCCCGGGTCGAGCGTGAGGCGTTCGACGCCGCCGTAACCCGCGAGGAAGACGGGGCCGGAGCCAGTCATACGGAGCATGAAGAGCCCCTGGCCGCGCGTGAACGCCCGGCCGCGCTCCCGGGAGGTCTCAACGTCGACGCCTTCGGCCGCGGCGATGAACGACCCGGTCTGCACGACCGAGAGCGAGGTCGCACCGACGTCGTGGCGGACGATGGCGCCGGGGAGCGGCGGCGCGAGGCGGATGACGCCACTCGTCTCGGCCGTGACCGTTGCGAGGGACACCGACGGGATGCCGCTCCGGGTCGCGACTGAGCGCAGGAGACCGCTGCTTCGACGGTCGATGGTGATCCCGGGCGAGTACCCGACGATGCACCCGGCCTCGACGCGCACGGATTCTCCGGCGTCGAGCGACACCACGAGTGTCGGCGCAGCGTCAGCTCCCCGGCGCTCGGCCTGCATACAGGGAGAACGGGCGCCCGGAGAGAAATGGGTTTCCCCGCCCGAACCGACTCGTTCGTGTCGGCCGGAGTATCCTACACAGCGCGATTCGCCTGGACCGCGGCGTTAGTCGCCGCGGACGAACGTCACGGGACAGGGCGCGGAGAGCATGACCTCCTGTGCCGTGCTCCCGAAGACGGCCTTTCCGGTCGGGGAGCGCTTGCGGCCCCCGACGATCACGAGGTCCGAGTCAGTCGACTTCGCGAGGCTGACGATGGTCTCGCCGTGTTCACCGACCGCACCACGGACCTCGAACTCGATGTCGGCCTCGTCGAAGGCGTCCCCGATGGTTCGGATGGTCGCGTGCCGGCGCGCGACCTCGTCCGACGTAACGCTGTCGGGGTCGCCGACGCGGAGGTTCTCCAGGGTCGTCTCGTACTCGTCCTCCGTGAAGACGTGCGCGAGGACGACGGTCGCGCCGGCGGGGCCGGCGATGTCTTCGGCCGTTCGTGCGAGCTTTTCGGCGCGTTCCCGGTCGCCCGGGCCGACCGCAAGCAGGACTGTCTCGAGTGCCATGGGCATCAGAAATCACGGACGCCCCATAAACCTATACCCGCCTCCGAGTAAGCCCCTGACATGACCACGGACCTCTCTGGCCGCGTCGCGCTCGTCACCGGGAGTGCGAAGGGCCTCGGCCGAGCCATCGCACTCGCCTGCGCTCGCGCCGGTGCCGACGTGGCGATCCAGTATCGGACGAGCGACGCGGCCGCCGAAGCGACCGCCGCCGAAGCCCGCGAAACGGGGGTGGACGCCGTCGCCGTCCACGCCGACGTCACGGACGAAGCGAGCGTCGACGCCCTCTTCGACGACATCGAGGGCGAACTCGGCGCCGTCGACACGCTCGTGAACAACGTCGGGAACTTCGCGCCCCGCCACTGGACCGACATCGACCCCGACACCTGGCGGACCGTCGTCGAGACCAACTTCACCGCCACCTACCTCACCTGCCGACGCGCCATCCCCGGTATGCAGGAGTCGGGCTACGGCCGCATCGTCAACATTGGCTACGCCTCCAGCGAGAAGGGGCTCGTCAGCCCGAAGAACTTCCCCTACTTCGTGGCCAAGGCCGGCGTCATCATGTTCACGCGGATGCTCGCCGCCGACACCCAGCACGACGGCATCACCGCCAACGCCGTCTCACCGTACGTCGTCGAGAACTCCGACGAGTTCCCCGACGACCTCCCGCGCGGACGCGCGGCAACGTACGACGATGTCGTCCGCCCCGTTCTGTTCTTCCTCGCCCCCGAGAACGACTACCTCTCCGGGGAGAACATCGAGGTCGACGGCGGCTGGCTGCCCGAGACGGTGTAGCGAGAACGGGCGGACCCCCCGACCGGCCGGCATCAGGTTCCGTTACCGTGGGGCAAACGCTTAACCACGGCTGCGTGTTCGAGTCGAGCATGCACGAGCGGACCGCGAGCTTCGTCGAGTTGGCGAACGAAGAGTACGGCGTCGAGCCCGACGTCGAGACGTTCCCCGAGGGGACCAAGACCGCGGCGGACGCGGCGGACGCCATCGGGTGTGACGTCGCCCAGATCGCGTCGAGCATCGTGATGATGGCGGACGACCGCCCGGTCGTGGTCATCACGAGTGGCGCGAACCTCGTCGACGAGTCGCTGGTCGCGGCGCTCCTGGAGGCGAGTTCGGTCCGGATGGCGGACCCCGAGGAGGTCAAGTCCGCGACCGGCTGGAGCATCGGCGGCGTCCCCCCAATCTGTCACGAGGGCGACCTCATCGTCGTGATGGACGAGACCCTCCTCGAGTACGACGAGGTGTGGGCGGCGGCCGGGACGCCGGACTCGGTGTGGCCGGTGGACCCGGCGGCGCTCCGGGAACTGGCAGGAGCGCAGGCGGCCGAGATCAGTCAGTAGACACGGCGGGGCGTCGAGAATCGGAAGAGGGCGAAACGAACGACAGAACGAACCGAACGACAACACCAAACGAAGGACTGAACGACAGGATCAGACGGACTCACCGGACCACCGACCCTGGTCGGAGGTCAGTCGGTGGAGACGGCGTGAACGGGTTCTGCAGCGGTCATGTTGTGGTCGGCGAGGCGCTGGTAGACGCTGCCGAGCGTGAAGCCGTACGCGAGGTGCACGAAGAGCGTGAACGCGGCGTAGATGGGGAGGTCGGCCGAGGCGACGCCACCCGAGAACGCGGTGACGAACCCGGTCCAGAGGACGACAGAGAACACCATCCCGCGAACGGCGTCCCGCTCGCCCGGGAGGTACTGGCCGATGGTGATGAAGAGGAAGGACCACGCGACGGTGCCGAGCAGGACGAACACGAGGAAACCCAGCGCGAGGTTCTGAATGCCGACGAAGGCGGCGATGCGCTCGAACGGCCGGACGTCGAAGGCCGTGACGGCATCGGCCGCGACGAGCAGGGCGGTCATGACGGCGGTACCGGTGAAGCCCGCGGAGACTGCGCTCACGTTGTCGTCCATAGTTCCATGGTAGCATGCAACAAGCATAAAAGTACGCACCCGAACGTGTTCGAATCCAGGCGCACGTGCCAGGTATTTTATCCCGGCCACTATCGCGCCAGACCGTCGAAAACGGGGCGTTCGACCGGGTAGCCACCATCGTCGACGACGGTGCTGTCTGGCGAATCATGCGTGCTGATGCCTAGCAAAGAATAAGTACACGAACGATGATGGTCTGCGCAGGAGGTCAACGATTTCGTGACGCTCGGGACATTCATAACCGCCATCGGAAGCCTGCTATCGATCGGCGGGCTGGTGACGAGCGAAGGCGCGACCATCCAGACGCCCGCCGAGGTGTTCGACCAGGTCTTCACGTTCTTTCTGGTCCTCGGCACGGCCGTCTTCATCGTCGTCACCGTCTACATGGTGTACAACGCCTACAAGTACCGGCACGGCAGCGAACACGCGAAGAAGGCGCCGGACGAGGACCGACCGAGTCTGGGCGAAATCCCGACCGGTGGCGGGGGCGGGAAGAAGCTCGCACTCTCGTTCACGCTCAGCGCGATCATCGTCGTCTCACTCATCATCTGGACGTACGGACTCCTGCTCCACGTCGAGACCGGCGCGGCCCAGACCGACGCCGCCGACAAGGTCGTCATCGACGTCGAGGGCTACCAGTTCGGCTGGGACTTCACGTACCAGAACGGCCACACCGCGACGAACACCCTTCGCGTGCCAAGGGGGACGGTGGTCGAACTCATGGTGACGTCGCGGGACGTCTTCCACACCATCGGAAGCCCACCACTGCGATTCAAGGCCGACGCGATCCCCGGCCAGTACACCGACACCTGGTTCGTCGCCGACCAGACGGGCGAGTACACAGCCCAGTGCTACGAGCTCTGTGGCGCCGGCCACTCCTTCATGGAGGCCACCATCGTCGTGATGGAGCCGGAGGCCTACGATGAGTGGTACGCGAACACGAGCGCGACGAACGAGACCAGCGACTCGGGCAACCAGTCGAGTACCGACAGTAGCCAGGCCATCGGCGCGACACCGGAGGTGGCGCTATGAGCGACATGCCGCCGGCCAGTTCGGTCAAGCGCTGGTTCGTCACGACCAACCACAAGGACGTCGGTATCCTCTACACCGCCACCGCGCTGTTCTTCCTGCTCTTCGGCGGGCTGCTGGCGCTCCTCTTCCGCACTCAGCTCTGGACGTCCGGCCAGGGCATCCTCTCCGCGAACGCCTACAACCAGGCCGTCACCGCGCACGGCCTGATGATGGTGTTCTGGTTCCTCTCGCCCTTCGCCTTCGGGTTCGCGAACTACGTCGTCCCCCTCCAGATCGGGGCCGACGACCTCGCGTTCCCCCGCCTGAACGCCATCAGCTACTGGCTCTACCTCTTCTCCGGCATCCTCTTTGCCATCTCGTTCTTCCAGGGCGGCACGTTCGCGGGCGGCTGGACGATGTACGCGCCGCTCAACATCCCCGCCTACACGCCGAGCGTCGGCGGGTCGACGGCAATACTCGCCCTGGCGCTGTTCATCGTGTCCGTCACCGTCTCCTCGGTGAACTTCCTCACGACGATGCATCGCATGCGCGCGAAGGGGCTCACGCTCTGGAATCTGCCCCTGTTCACGTGGAGCATCCTGCTCACGGTCTGGATGATGCTGTTCGCGTTCGCCGCGCTCCTCGCGGCGCTCATCATCCTGTCCGCCGATAGGCTGGTTGGCACCCAGTACTTCGCGTACCGGATCATGGAGAGCGGCGCGATCACGATGACGAACGAGGCGGCGTCCCTCCTGTGGACGCACCTCTTCTGGTTCTTCGGCCACCCCGAGGTCTACATCGTCTTCTTCCCCGCGCTCGGGGCGATGGCGGAGATCTTCCAGACGTTCACGGGCCGGCGCATCGTCGGCCGGAAGTGGTTCATCATCGCGATGGTGCTCGTCGCCGTGCAGTCCTTCATGGTCTGGATGCACCACATGTTCCTCACCGCGATCAACCTCCAAATCAAGACGCTGTTCATGGCGACAACCATCGGGATATCGCTCCCGTTCGACCTGATGGTGTTCGCGCTCATCTACACGTGCCTGAAGGGCGACATCCGGTTCAAGACGCCATTCCTCTTCGCGTTTGGAGGGCTTATCCTGTTCATCCTCGGCGGCGTCACCGGGGTCTTCCTCGGCGCCGTCGTCCTCGACTACGAGTTCCGCGGGACCTACTGGGTCGTCGCGCACTTCCACTACGTCATGGTCGGCGGCGTCACCGGCCTCGTCGGCGCGCTCTACTACTGGTTCCCGAAGATGACGGGGAAGATGTACAACGAGTACCTCGGGAAGGTGCACTTCGGCCTGTACTTCGTGGGCTTCAACCTGCTCTACTTCCCGATGTTCATCGCGTGGGAGACCCCCCGCCGGGTCTTCGAGTACCCCGCGAACCTCGAGGTCTTCCACCAGCTCGCCACCATCGGCGGCGTGCTGCTCGGGGTGTCGTTCCTCGTGATGTTCTACAACCTCTACCGGAGTCTCTCCGTCGGCGAGGACGCCACCGACCAGGTCTGGCAGTACGCCTCCAGCGCCGAGTGGGCGGTGTCCTCACCCCCACCGCTCGAGAACTTCACCGAGGGGATCCCGTCTTACGGCGAGGGGACGCTCGAATTCCTCGACGAAGACCCTACCGTGACGGCCCAGGGCGCCACTGACGGCGGTACACCGGCCGTCTCCGGCGACGGACACGGTGACGCACCAGCGCTCGAGTCCGGTCACGACCGGCATCCGAGCCACGCGAGCATCTGGCCGTTCTACCTCGGCCTCGGGATGTTCCTCGGGTTCCTCGGGCTCTCGGGCCTCCAGGATGGCTCGTTCGCGCCCGGGATGGAAGGCGGCGTCTACATGGCCATCCTCGCCGCCGGGTTCGCCGTGACGGGCTGGTCGCTGCTCCGGATGGGGCTCGAGGACTTCTACGTCCCCGAACCCTCGTCCTTCGGCGAACAGTGGCCGTTCGCCGGCGTGGAGAACACGAAGCTCGGGATGTGGGTGTTCCTCGCGAGCGACGTCGTCCTCTTCGGGGCGTTCATCGGCTCCTACATCTTCATCCGCATCGCGAACGGCTGGCAGGACTGGCACCACCTCATCCCCGAGGCGCACGTCGCACTCCCCGGCCTGATCAACACCTACCTCCTGCTCACGAGTAGCTTCACAGTCGTGCTCGCGCTCGTCGCGTCCGAACGCGGGAGCAAGTGGGGGACGATCGGGTCGCTCGTCACGACGTTCGTGCTCGGCATCGGGTTCCTCATCAACAAGGGCATCGAGTGGCTCCACCTGTTCCACATCGAGTCCGAGCAGTTCGCCCACGGCTGGGGGCTCTCGACGAACGTCGCGTCGTCGACGTTCTACCTGACGACGGGCCTGCACGGCTTGCACGTCATCGCCGGCCTCATCGTGACGCTCTACCTCATCTGGCGCGCCTGGAACGGGGCGTACACCGACGACAACAGCCCCATCGAGTACTTCGGACTGTACTGGCACTTCGTCGACATCGTCTGGCTGTTCCTCTTCCCCCTCTTCTACATCCTGTGAGGTGACCAAGATATGTCAAGACTCAAACTGTACTCGGTGATCTACGTGGTGTTGTTCGTGTTCGCGACCGTCCAGGTCCTGTTCGAGTACGGCGGCTACCTCGACCGGATGTACTGGATCGCGTTCGCCGGAATCATCGTCCTCTCCGCCGTCAAGGCCGTACTCGTCGCCGAATACTACATGCACCTGCGCTGGGAACCCCGTTCCGTCTCCGCGCTCATGCTCATCGCGCTCACCGCCGTGCTCGGACTCACCCTCGCGGCCGGCTACAGCATCACCTGAGCACGGACCTTTTACTCGGACCTTTTTTCGGGTCGGGTCCGTCGTTCGAAAGACGCGGAGCGTCTTTCGTGATTACAAGAGAGCTTCGCTCTCTTGAACGACTCCGCGGACCTCTCCCGAAAAAATCTCCACCAAAAAGCCGAGGCCCGCCGGACGGAGTCCGGCATGTTGTCGAGCAAGCTCGACAACGCCTGCGTCGCTCGGACCGCAGTACCGAATTGACACTACCGCACCGCCTGCACCAACGCAGCGCAACGAATTGTTTCATTCAGCCACCTACCCCCCAGCCACTCCAGCGGTCACGGCAGGGAAACAAACCACGTGAACCGGCGGATTCGTCCGGCTGGCAGGTGTCGGTGGTTCGTCCGGCCGGCAGGCGGTCGGGTGGGAATTCGAAAGGGTTCTCGCGAGCGACGAAGGAGCGAGTGAGAGCAAGCGAGACCACAGGTCTCGCCATGGGCGACTGGTCGCGTGCGTCTCGGCGGGCCCTATCCGAGCGAACAGAGTGAGCGACGGATATGGTTCGAAAGAGCGGAGCTCTTTCGTCATGCCGAAAATCTCCGATTTTCGTATCATCCCGACGAGACCGCGCGAGCGGGAGCGGGCTTTCGCAGGAAGCTGAAACGGAGTTGGAACTGGCAGCACAAGTCGATTCATTCAGCGTAGCTACCTACCAGAGCGACACGAAAAAGCCGGAACCGTTCAGGCGACGACGAGTTTGACGGCGACGAGTGCGAGCACGAAGAACCCGACGGCGGCGGCGCTCATGCCGGCGGCCTGGGCGCTGGATCGGCCGTTCCCGCGAACGGCGGCGTACGTGCCACCGACGACGAGGGCGAAGAGGCCGAGACCGAGGACCGCGACGAGCCCGATGATGCCGACGTTCGCCAGAGACTCCGGGAGGGCGGAGCCGCCGATGAAGGCGTACGTCGCACCGAGGGAAGCGACGACGATGATGGCGTAGGCCGCCATCCAGACGCGCTGGCTCTGCATCGCGGTCGCGAGTGCGTCGAAGCCCGACGCCTCGGCTGCGGGCTTGTCGTGGCGCCACTTCCGGAACTCCCGCAGGAACACCGCCACCCCTAGCAGCAAGAGCCCGGTCGCGATCGTGCTCACCAGGAAACCTGAAACCATGTGCAACGATATCACAGTGAACGATAAATAAGTATCTCTTCGAACGAGCGACAGGAACGGACAGACCGAGAGAACTCCCTGGATTCGCCACCAATTGCACGCGCCTACTAGTTGCCCTCGATAGTTTGGTGAGACGCTACGCGCCTCACCGACCATCGAAGGTCACTCAGTTCCCTTCGATAGGCTGGACGAGGCATTCCAGACCTCGCTGCCAATTGAGTGCGCCTGTTAGTTGCCCTCAATCGCGTCTATAACCATGGCGCCCGCGATCACGGCTTCCTTCGGGACGTCGCTGGTGTCGTCGACGCGGATGACGTATTTGTCCTTGAAGCTGAACTTGCCGTCGATGCTGCCGACGTGGTCGCCGTCGGCGTCGGTGATCTCGTACTTGTGCGGGAGGATCTGGAAGAGACCGACGAGATGGCGGAGGGCGGCAACGACCTTGCTCTTCGAGTTGATGGTCGCGATCTCGGCGCCGGTGTCAGGGTCTCGGAGGACCCAGCGGTCGACGAAGAACGTCCAGTTCTTGTCGAGGACGACGACCTCCTCGCCCGTCGCGTCGTCGGTGAGGACGTAGTTCCCGGCGATGTCCAGCATCCCCGCCGCCTTCACCGTGAACGCGGGGTTGCCGTCGCCGTCGACGAACGGGAACTCCTCCTTCAGTTTGAACATCTTCTGCTTCCCGCGCAGGACGACGTTCCCGGCCGAATCCATCGCCTTGTACTTGTTCCGAATCAAGGACTGCACGACGGTGTACTCGTCGTCCGGGAAGTCGATGCTCGCGAGGGCGTCGTCGTCCGCGTCGTAGGACTCAGGGCTGGCGTCCGACATACCGGAGACGGCGGCAGGCAACCGGATAAAGGTTCGCAGGATCCGACCCGGGGAGCCGACAGGCAACTCCCAGACCGACAACCCTACACGCCCCGGAACGCTACCTGTGTCTCAATGAGTGAGGACTACATCGAGGTCCGTGGTGCGGAGGAGCACAACCTGAAGGACCTCGACGTGAGGATCCCGCGGGAGTCCTTCAACGTCGTGACCGGGCTATCCGGTTCGGGGAAGTCGAGTCTCGCGTTCCAGACGATCTACGCGGAGGGGCAGCGGCGATATATCGAGTCGCTGTCGGCGTACGCGCGGAACTTCCTGGGGCAGATGGACAAGCCGCAGGTCGAGAGCGTCGAAGGGCTCTCGCCCGCAATCAGTATCGACCAGAAGAACGCCGCGAACAATCCGCGGTCGACGGTCGGGACCGTCACCGAGCTGCACGACTACCTGCGACTCCTCTATGCGCGGGTCGGGACGCCACACTGTCCCGAGTGTGGGCGCGAAGTGGGAGAGCAGTCCGCCCAGCAGATGGTCCGGCGGATCATGACGCTCCCCGAGGGGACGAAGGCGAAGCTCGCGGCGCCCGTCGTGCGTGACCAGAAGGGCGCGTTCGAGGACCGGTTCGACGAACTCGTCGCGGAGGGCTACTCGCGGGTGGAGGTCGACGGTGAGGAGTTCGATCTGGCGTATGACCGGCCCGATCTCGACGAGAACTACGACCACACCATCGACGTCATCGTCGACCGCGTGACGGTCGAGGAGGAGTCGCGAAGCCGGATCAACGACAGCGTCGAAACGGCACTTGAAGAGGCCGATGGCGTGCTGAAGGTCATCATTCCGGACGCCCCCGAGGACATCGAGTTGGGTGGCAGTCGAGCCCGCTCGACGGGGGACCTGGCGGGCGAGGACGACGACCGGCTCGTCGTCGAGTTCTCCGAGGCGCTCGCGTGCACCCACTGTGGCATCGACATCAGCGAGATCGAGACCCGTAGCTTCTCGTTCAACAGCCCGCACGGTGCGTGCCCGGAGTGTGAGGGTATCGGCGAGACGAAGGAAGTGTCTGCGGACCTCGTCGTCACCGACCCGAGCAAGCCCATCAAGCACGTGTTCGAGCCGTGGAGCTACAACCGCTCCTACTACCGGACGCAGCTCGACAACGTCGCCGCGCACTTCGGCGTGAGCGTCGACACGCCGTTCGAGGATCTCGACGAGGACACCCAGCAGTCGTTCCTCTGGGGCACGAACGAGGACGTCGAGTTCACGAAGCACACGAAGAACGGCGTCCGCCGAAAGACCGAGCCCTTCGAGGGCGTCGTCCCGAACCTCGAGCGCCGCTACATCGAGACGGACTCCGATCGGGTCCGGAACCACATCGAGGACTTCATGAGCGTCACGAACTGCCCGGCGTGTGACGGCACCCGCATCAAGGCCGAGAGCCGGGCCGTCACCGTCGCCGGAACCTCCATCACCGAGGTCAACCGGATGAGCATCGCGGACGCCCTCGCCCACTTCGAGGGGCTGGAAGCCGAACTCGACGACCGCCAGCTCAAGATCGCGGAGGAGATCCTCAAGGAGATTCGCGCCCGCCTTGGGTTCATGACCGAGGTCGGCCTCGACTACCTCACGCTCGACCGTGAGGCCGCGACCCTCTCCGGCGGCGAGTCACAGCGCATCCGGCTCGCGACCCAGATCGGGAGCGGGCTGGTGGGTGTGCTCTACGTCCTGGACGAACCCAGCATCGGGCTCCACCAGCGCGACAACGACCGCCTCCTCAACACCCTCGAGGAGCTCCGCGACCTCGGGAACACCCTCATCGTCGTCGAGCACGACGAGGAGACCGTCCGCCGCGCGGACAACGTCGTCGACATGGGGCCCGGCCCAGGCCGCCACGGCGGCGAGGTCGTCGTCAACGGCAGCGTCGAGGAGCTCATCGCGTGCGAGGACTCCATCACCGGCGACTATCTCGCGGGCCGCCGCCAGATTCCCGTGCCCGAGGAACGCCGCGACTGGGCGGACACCCTCACCGTCGTCGGTGCGAGCCAGCACAACCTCAAGGACGTGGACGTCGACTTCCCCATCGGCGCATTCACCGCCGTCACGGGCGTCTCCGGTTCCGGGAAGTCCACGCTCGTCCACGACATCCTCTACAAGGGGCTCGCCCGGGAGATGAACGACAACAACAGCGTCGACCCCGGCGAGCACGACGACATCGAGGGCATCGACCAGATCGAGACCGTGCGCCTCATCGACCAGAGCCCGATCGGCCGCACCCCCCGGAGCAACCCCGCGACCTACACCGGCGTGTTCGACTACATCCGGGAGAAGTTCGCGGACACGAAGCTCTCGAAGCAGCGAGGCTACGAGAAGGGGCGCTTCAGCTTCAACGTAAAGGGCGGCCGCTGCGAGGAGTGCGGTGGACAGGGAACCGTGAAGATCGAGATGAACTTCCTGAGCGACGTCCACGTCCCCTGCGAGGAGTGCGGGGGCGCCCGGTACAACGACGAGACCCTGGACGTGACGTTCAAGGACGCGACCATCGCGGACGTGCTCGACATGAGCGTCGAGGAAGCCTACGAGTTCTTCGAAGCTGACTCCCGTATCGGCCGCCGACTGAAGCTCCTGATGGACGTCGGACTCGACTACATGAAGCTCGGCCAGCCATCCACCACGCTCTCCGGCGGGGAGGCCCAGCGCGTGAAGCTCGCCGAGGAGCTCGGGAAGAAGGACGCCGGTGACACCCTCTACCTCCTGGACGAGCCCACGACGGGCCTGCACCACGAGGACGAGCGGAAGCTGATCGACGTCCTCCAGCGACTCACCGACCGCGGGAACACCATCGTCGTCATCGAGCACGAGCTCGACCTCGTGAAGAACGCCGACCACATCGTCGACCTCGGCCCCGAGGGCGGCGAGCGCGGCGGTCAGGTCGTCGCCAACGGGACCCCGGAGGACGTCGCGCGGAACGACGACAGCCACACCGGCCGCTACCTCCGCGACCTCCTCCCCGGCATCGACATGGAAGGCCCCCGGAGCGATCGCGAATACCCGGACGCCGACCAGGAAGCCGAAGCCGCCGCACCCGCACAGGACGACTAACCACCCGCGTTTTCCGGATTTTCACAGCCGGCGATTTTCTCTATTGCCAACCGTCAAGCTATCGCCCACTCCAAGTGCGGTCCCTGGTGGATTGAAAGAGCGAACGACTGAACCGGTCGCCGCTGGCGATCTGTGTGCGCTCGAGACCCCCTCTCCCTGAGGGAGATGGTCGCGAGCGTGCGGTTCAGTCGTGAGGGCTTTCTGTAAGAATCTGGCTGAGAATCGTATCTCCTCGCACGAACCTTCAAATCCCATGCCGAGGCGAGTTTGTGGGGTGACGTGACCAGTGGTCTGTAGCGGTGGGCGGGAGTCCGGCAGTCGCTACAGGAGTTGCGGGCCGGCTGTTAGCCAATCTGTCGGAGCTGCTGCTCTAACCAGCCGAAGCCGATGGCGAGTGCGACGCCGACGAACCAGGCGACGAGGTAGCCGGTGAACGGCGTGAACGCCAGGGCACTCGCCGCGCCGGATTCGCGGAGGGCGAGGACGTGCTGCCACGTGTCCCACGCGGTCCAGACGAAGAGTCCCGCGACGAGGAGTGTGGGAGTGACGAGTCTGAAGCGGGCGTAGAGGAAGGACGGTGTCGCGCCGAGGAAGATGGCACCGACGGTCATCCAGAGTGCGATGCCGAGCGAGACGAGACTCGGTCCGGCGATTCCGTAGCCGAAGACGCCGGTCCGGAGCAGGTGGGCGAGGATGGCGTGCGCGACGCCGACCGCAAGCCCGACCCGGGTCGCTCGCCGCGTGAAGAGCCCACGGGCCCGATTCGGATTCCGGACGATCCATTCGGCGCTCGCGACGACGAGCACGACGATAAGCGCGAAGAGCGCCGGGAAGTTTACGGCGAAGAGCGATCCGTCGGGCGCGCTCGGCGCGTACCAGGGGAGGCCGAGAAGCGCGAGAAGCGCGAGGCCAGCACTCACGCGGAGGCGGGGTCCGAATCCGATCACGGCGGCGCCGAGGGTGCCCAGCGGAACCACGTAGAACACCCACAGCATGGCCGACGCAGGGAATCTCCCGAATGGCTCGGGGAGGTACGGGTCGCCGACGAGCACCAGGTATGCCGCGAATAGCGCGGGTGTCAAGGCACCGGCGAGGAGGACACCCAGTGGTTCGTGGCGGCGAGGCGGACGGGGCACGTGTCGGTGCTCGGGCGACCGGGGCATAGGTTTTCGGCACAGTCGCCCGTATCACAGGGTATGCCCGACCTGTTCGCGGCGTACGAGGACGCCCTGCTCTACGCGGTCCCGGACGGGGAGCCAACGTCGATACTCACCGGCCACGAGTTCGAGTGCGTCGCAGTCGGTACCGATGCCGTCTACGCCGGGACGTTCGACGAAGGGCTCCTGCGTTCGAAAGACGGTGACGATGCGTGGGAGGTGGTGCTGCCGGACGCCGCCGTCACGGCCATCGAGGTGGACCCGCTCGACCCGGAGACCATCTACGCCGGAACGGAGCCGAGTCACGTCTTTCGGTCCGAGGATTCGGGTGAGTCGTGGACGGAGTGCGAGTCGTTCCAGGACCTCGAGTCGAAGGAGCACTGGCGGTTCCCGCCCCGGCCCGAGACGCACCACGTTCGGTGGCTGGAGCGCGACCCGACGCACGATGGGCGGCTCTACGCGGCCATCGAGGCCGGCGCGCTCGTCCGTAGTACGGACCGGGGCGAGACGTGGCTGGACCGGGTGCCGACCGGGCCCTACGACACCCATGGGATGGCGACGCATCCAGACCGGCCAGCCGAGGTGTGGGCCGCTGCCGGCGATGGTTTCGCCCACACGAGGGATGGTGGGGAGACGTGGGAGTGGCCGGAGGACGGGCTCGACCGGACGTACTGCTGGAGCGTCGCCCTGGATCCCGCTGATCCCGGCGTCGAGGTCGTGAGCGCCGCATCTGGGCCCCGGGATGCTCACTCGCCGCCCGGGACATCGAAGGTGTTCCGCCGCGTGGATGGTGGCCCGTTCGAGGAGGCGATGGATGGGCTACCGGCCCCCGAGGGCTTGCTGCGGGCGGTGCTCGCACGAGGCGAGATAGCCGGGGAGTTCTACGCCGCGACGAACCACGGCCTCTATCGGTCGACGGACACCGGAGCGTCGTGGCGCCAGCTGCATGAATCGTGGCCGGGTCGGCTGCGTCGGCAGGCACCATCGGGACTCGCCGTTCGGCCCTGAAACGAGCGCCGATGGTGTGCATAGAGCGGGAAGCCTATACCGTCCGGTAGTGTAGCCGTCAGGTGATGTACGACTTCGCGGTCGTTGGCGTCGGCCCACCGGGTGCGCGCTTCGCGCGTCAGGCGGCCGAGCGCGGCTACGACGTGGTCGCCTTCGAGCAGGGCGAACTCGGGAAGCCCCTGGCGTGCTCGGGCCACGTCAGCCTCGACATCTGGGACTACGTCCCGGACGAGGCCCGCGAGGAGCTGTTCCAGAACGAGATTCGGGGGGCGCGGTTCCACCTCGGTGGCGCGGAGTCACGGGGCTACGAGTTCTACAAGCACGAGGCGGTGTCGAACGCCATCGACCGCGTCGGGCTCGACCAGACGCTTGCCAATCTCGCGCGAGACGCGGGGGCCGACGTCCGCGAACAGCACACGGTGACCGGCGTCACGGAGCACGACGACCACGTCGAGCTCACCGTGAAGGGGCCGGACGGAGAGTTCACCGTCGATGCGAGGATGGTCGCCGGCAGCGACGGCCCCCGGTCGCGGGTTCGCCGGGAGCTCGGGCTGTCGGAGCCCGACGAGTTCCTGCACGGCGTCCTGGCGTTCGACCCCGAACCCGACCACTCGAACTTCGTCGACGTCCATCTCACGATTCCGGGGTTCTTCGCGTGGCGCATCCCCCGGGGTGACGCGGGGGTCGAGTATGGGCTCGCGGCGTCGCCGGGGAAGGACGTCGGCGCGATGTTCGACGACCTCGTCGCCGACTACGACGTCGAGGTCGAGCACCGGTGCTCGGGCGCGATACCCATCGGTCCCCCGGAGTCCGTGACGTCGTCCCGTGGGTTCCTGCTGGGTGACGCGGCGGGGCAGACGAAGCCCTTCACCGGTGGGGGGATCCTGTACGGAATGCGGGCCGCCGACCACGCCGCCCGCGAGATCTCGCCGGACGTCCCCTCGACGCTCGCCGCCTACGAGTCCGCGTGGCGCGACGACCTCTCCCGCGAGATTAGGCTCGGGAAGGTCGTCCGCTGGGGCTACGACTGGCCACAGCCCCTCCAGCGGCTCGGCCTCCGGCTGTTGGAGGGCGAGATCGGCGTCCACATGGACGAACCGACGAGTCTCTTCAGCCTCGACCAGCTGCGTGCGATGGTGCGATAGCGAGCCCGGTGACGAGGCGCCCGCAATCGGGGGAATCGCTAACTGGCTCGGACCCCTTGGGTCGAGTATGGAGCTGTGGCGCGTCGTCCGATCGTTCGAGGAGACTGTCGCGAACCCCGTCCTCCGTCGCGTCCTCGCATCCCGCGCCCACTGGCCGTTCAGCCGGTGGTTCTGCCTGTTATCCTACGAGGGCAACGCGACCGGCGATCGCCACACGACGCCGGTCGGGTACTCGCGGACCGGCGACATCGTACACGTCGTCACCATCCGCGAGCGCGCGAACTGGTGGAAGAACTTCCAGGAGCCATACGACTGCACGCTCTACCTCGACGGCGAGCCCATCCGGGCCACGGGCGAGATCGTCTCGAACGCCGTGAAGCACGAGTCCCACGTCGTGAACTTCCTCCACCCCGTTCCCGCCCTCAGCGGCCCTGGTGGCGAGGCCGGCGTCGAGGACATCGACTTCACGAACTACGTGCTCGTCGAGTTCTCCCTCGACACCGAGGTCTCTGACACCGGTGACGTCACGGAGATCCCCGTCGAAGCCGAGTAGGCGGCGTCCCGGGCCGTCAGTTTCGACCGGTTCGCCCGTCAGTCCGGATAGGTCGGAAGCCTGGCGGACGCCGCGCTTCCGTCGACCATCGGCAGGTCGGTTCGGTGGGCGGGCACCTCGGCGCCATCGATCCTGACGGTGAGGTCCGGGTCTGCATCGGCGTCGTCGAGCGCGTACTCGACGCGAGCGAGTGCTGCCGGCCCCTCGATGGTCGGGCAGACGGCGGCGCGAGTCACCTCGCCGACCGAAGCATCGCCAGCGAAGACGGCGGCACCAGGCTCGGGTAGCAGCGTCTCGCCGGCGTCGCCCTCCTTGCCGTTGGTATCGGATTCGAGTCGGAGCCCGACGATGCGCTTGCTGGGTCGGCCCTGGTTCTCGACGCGGGAGACGACCTCCTGGCCGACGTAGCACCCCTTCTCGAAGTCGAGGGCGTTCCGGATGCCGGCCACGTTCGGGACGACGTTCCGGAGCTCCGTCTCGAAGAGTGGCGTGCCCGCCTCGAGTGTGAGCGTGTTCCAGGCCGTCCAGCCGAAGGGTGTCGCGTTGAGGCCGTAGTTGACGAGCGTGTCGAAGAGCGATGCCGCGGCGTCGGCGGCACAGATGACCTCGTAGCTCTCCTCGCCGGCGGGGTTGTCGGTCCGGATGACGGTGACGCCGTCGTCCCGCATGCTCCCGCGAACGAAGCTGAGGGGTTCGTCCGGGGACTGGGCGTTGTTGAGGACGCTTGCGATCTTCTCCGTCGCTTTCGGGCCGTGGATGCCGAACACGCCGAATTCTCGGGTCGCGTCTCGGACGTCGACGTCCTGGACGAACGTGCGGCCCGCCCACTCGTCCGCAATTGCCTCGGCCTCACCGGGTGGTGTGAAGACGAGGAGCTGGTCGCCGGCGTTGTAGACGTAGAGGTCGACCCGGATGCGGCCCTGTGGGTCGAGGAGGAGTGCGTAGCAGCCCCGGCCGTCCTCGGCCGGGACCTCGTTCGTCACGGCGTTGTCGACGAAGTCGACCTTGTCGGCGCCGGTGACGGCGACGATGCCGTATGCGGCCTCCATCACGCCTACGACGCGACGGACGGCGTGATGGGTGCGTTCCGGGCGGCCGTAGTCGCGAACGATAGCCCGGCCGTCGACCTCGCGGAAGGTGGCGCCGTAGCGTTCGTGGACGTCACGTGCCAGCGTCATACCCGGAACAATGGGGTGGGGCGGGTAAATCCCGCCGGTTCACACCTGCGGATCAGTCCGAAGCTGCGTCACTGGGACACGCACGCCATGGCTCGCGGTTCAGAGCCCGATCTTCCGGCGGATGGCGTCGAGGATCGACGGGTCGTTCTCGTCTTCGCCGCCCGGGATGACGCGTTCGTCGACGGTGATGAGGGTCCGGCCGTCGTTGTCCTCGGCGGCGATGAGGTCGTCAGATTTCAATGCGGAGAGCGCGTCCTCGATCTCGTCGATGTCGGCGTTCACGTGGGATCGGAGTTCGAAGACGGTCATCCCCTCCCCCTGCCGGTCGACGAGCGCGTCGAGCACCGCGACCTGGACATCGTCCCGGTTCCGGAACTCCCGTCTCGCCTGCATGTCGCGGTCTATGCAACCCGGCGCCTTGTACGTATCCCCCGATGCGGTAGTCTTTTTGCCGTGGGCGGGGAATCCACTGCAAAATGGGTCTCAGGTGTTCCCTGCTCGGGCACGATTACGGTGAAACCACCACAGAGCGCGAGCGCGAGGAACAGGGCGGTGAGGTCGTCGTCGTGGAGCGCGAGCTCCAGGAGTGCGCCCGCTGTGGGTCCGGGAAGGTGTTGAGCGAGAACACCGAGGTCCGAACGCTGCAGGCCACTCCGGACGCCGACGACGCCGAATCGGCCGCCCCGGAGCCGGAGACATCGGAACCATCGTTCTCCGAACCAGCCGAGACGTCGGTGTCGGCGGGGACTGACTCGACGGGGAGCACGCCCCCCGAGCACGCGCCGTCGGCCGACGAGGACGACGCGGTCATCCTCGAGGACGAACCCGGCGAGGACCGGGAGCCGGGGCAGTGGCCGGACGAAGCCCAGCAGGAGGCCATGACGGAGACGGCCGACACGGGCGAGCCCGAACCCGAACCGACGCCGTGGCCCGACCAGGCGGGCGAGGACGAGGGCTTCGACGCGAAACCCGCGAGCGAGACCGAGGACGACGGCGAGGACGACGCGTTCGAGTTCGGCGGCGGCCTCACCCCGGAGTCCGCAGACCCCGGAGAGGCTGGCGACGAGGGCTACGTCGAGGCGCCGACCGAGACGGAACCCCCGGCCGACTTCAGTCACGACACGGAGCGTGGGCAGGCTGGTGGGTCCGACACCATGTCGCCGACGGACGCCGGCCAGTCCGGGTCGACGGACTACCCCGGGTCGGAACCACAGTCCGGGTCAACGCCGTCCGGGGCGCCAGCCCAGTCCGGGGCGGCCGAGGCGGACGGGGAGTTCGAGGACAGCGGGTTCACGTCCGCTGGTCCCGTGAACCCACCGTCCGGGAGTACGGACGACAGCGACACGCTGCTCGTCTGTCCGGAATGCGGGTTCGAGCGGAAGGCCGCGCGGGCGTCCCTTCGGGCGGGCGACATCTGTCCGGAGTGTCGGAAGGGCTACCTGGCGGAGCGTCGCTGACGAAGAGATTATACCCCTCCCGCTGTTCTGCGAATCCATGAAGGAGTACAAGATGCGTCGCGGTGAGCACCTCGAAGACCGCATGCCCGACCTGAAAGCCGAGATCGAGGACTACTTCGGCCCGGTCTCGGGCACGAAGGAGTACAAGGGCAGCGAGCTCTACGTCGTCGCGGACCCCAAGAACCCCGTGTTCGAGCGCATCACCGCCGGAGCGGTGAAGTACAGCGGGAAGAAGGACAAGCTCGCCGTCGACTTCGAGGAGCGCGACCCCGCCGAGGTCATCGCCGAGGGGAACGTCGAGGCGGCCGAGGACGCCGTGAACGCCAAGAACACGTTCCTGCTCGAGGCGACCGGACGCGACGCGAAGTCCCGCCGCGAGTCCCTGAAGCGCCAGGTCGAGGACGACGAGACGCCGGACAACGTCTCCTAACCCGCCCAGTCTGTTCTACTGTCGACGCACAGAACTGGTTTCGGAGAGTGGGAACTCCGGGACACGCGACTGAACGAGAAGAACGGGCGTGTGGCGACCCGAGACAGCTATCGGTTGAGTTTCTCGCGGCTGATGCCGATGCCCGAGGGGGTGACGATGAGCTGGTCGTCGCCCTTCTGGACGATGTCGCCCCCGACCTCGCGGGCGACCTGCCGGAGCTCGTCGATGACGTGCTCGACGGTGCTGTCCTTCGTGCGGAGTCGGGTGATGTCAGCGATTATGAGGTCGCCGTCGTAGACGGCGTCCTTGATGGCGATGACGTCCTCCTGTCCGTCGATCTCGGCGATGTGGACCTGGACCGCGGCCTCGGCGCTCGCGGTGTCGAAGTCGTCCAGGTCGAGTTCTACGTAATCCTCGGTGCTGCCCGAGCGGTCCCCGAGGATCTTGCTCATGAAGCCCATGGACGTAGACACCGCTGGTACGAGTATAGTTCTTACGTCGGACGTTCCGACGACGCCCCGGTTCGTGGACCAGACCGGGATGTGGGAGTCTTTTGTGGCGGGTCGGCGAGTCGACCGCCACCATCCGACGATTTTTCCCGATCCGGGGCCTCGATTCGCGCATGACGTTCAGCATCTGCGTCCGGGAGCCCTACGTCGACGACGAGGGCGCTGACCAGCTCCGCTTCGGCGTCGCGGTGACGACCCGGCTCCCCGGCGTCGGCACGCTCTGTCCGTGGGCGAACGAACACGGCGCGATCTGCACGCAGTCCCGGACGAACCCAGAGCTCGGGTCGAAGGGGCTCGAGTATCTCGCCGACGGTATCGCCATCGAGGACGCCCTCCAGGGGCTCCTCAACGCCGACGAGGAAGCCAGCCACCGCCAGGTCCACGGCGTCGATGCCGACGGCTCGTTCACGTTCTCGGGCGAGGACTGCATGGACTGGTACGGTGACGGGGACGGCGAACAATACACCGTCGCGGGGAACCTCCTCACCGACGAGTCGGTCATCGAGGAGACCGCGGCGGCTTACGAGGCCGGCGACCGCGACGACCCGCTGGCGGAACGCCTCATCGACGCCCTCGACGCCGGCCACGAGGCGGGCGGCGACAAACGCGAGGACCTCACCGTCCAGAGCGCGTCGCTCGTGGTCGCAAACACGGACGAGGACGCCCTCGACCCGTACTACAACGACCTCCGCGTCGACGCCTCCGAGACGCCGGTCGCGGCCCTCCGCGAGACGTACGAACTCGCGACCGAGGGCTGGGACGCAGCGGTGGAACGATACCTAGACGAGGACGGATAAGTTCGCGCAGTCAGTGGAGCCCGACCAGTCCGGTCGGATCGTGCAGACCAGATCGATCAGACGTCGAATTCGTAGAGTTCGTCGCCGACGTGGTGGATGGAGTCGACGACGCGACCCGAGTCCCCGGTCATGTCGCCGCCGTCGACGAGCGCGGTGCCGATGGCGAGGGCCTTCCCGTGGGTCTCCTCCACGACGACGACCGGGTCGCCTTCCTCGATCCGTTCGTCGGCTTCGACGATGCCGGGACGCATGACGTCCGCACCGCCGCTGACGAACTGGACGGCGCCGGCGTCGACGGTGACCGTCCCGCGTTCGGGCGGGAACTCGTTCGCGCCACGAACGGTGAGGAACGGTTCGTCCTCGAGGCGGAAGGCAAGCGGACGGCCGCCGACGAGGATGGCGTCGAACGCCTCGTCGGAGAACTCGACGAGTTCGAACGCGTCCGCGTCGAGTTCGACCCCGAGGTGGTCGCGGACGGTGTCGACGAGGTCGTCGACTTCGTCGCTCCGCAGGTGGTGTCGGCTGGAGACTTTCATGCAGCCATCTCGGAGTGGCGGCCACCTAATCGTTGCGAACGGGGTCGTCGACCGCCAGTACTGCGTCGGCGGGAACCCGGTGTACCACGACTGAAGGGGTGGATCGAGTGGTTATGGACGGATTTCTTCGGCTGTCGGCGTACACGAGCGGAAGACGTGCTGCTCCTGTCGAATTCGTCGTCGATAAGTTTCCCGGACCCGCCGGTTACCCGGGTGTTAACCAACGGGTCGTCGCGACAGGGGAATGTTTACGGTGGATTAGGACCAACTTACTCCTCGACCGATAGGCGGCCAGCGCAACGGCGGTCCGACCACGGTCGTCGAGACGGTTCGACGGCGGTCCGCTGGCGTGCGGGCGCCCGGAGACGTGATTCGATGCCATCCCAACAATCCCCCACCACGGACGAATCGGACACCGGCGACGACGCGAGAGACGCTGGCGTCGCGCCCCTCGAACTCGACGTCGTCTTCGAGATCCTGAAGAACCCCCGACGGCGACAGGTCGTCCAGCAGCTCCGCGACCACGGTGAGACCGACCTCGGCGACCTCGCGGAGTTCATCGCCGCCGACGAGAACGACACCACCGTCGAGGCGCTCTCCGCGGACGAACGGAAACGCGTCTACATCGGGCTCTACCAGACGCACCTCCCGAAGATGGACGACGCAGGCGTCGTGGCCTACGACCAGGACCAGGGCGTGGTAGCGCCCGGCCCCGCCATCGACCAGCTAACCGCCTACCTCCAGGCCGATGAACCCACCGAGGACGTACCGGCGGACACGACCCGGGCCACCATCGACCTCTCCGCACTGCAGGAGCCTGTGTCGCTCTCCGCAGGGGTGCTCTTCGCCGCCTTCCTCGTCGTCGGCATCCTGGGCGTCGCGTCGACGGCCCTCCCCGGCCCGACGTGGGCGGTCGTGCTCGTCGTCGGGGCAGCGCTCGCGACGTGGGGCGTCAGCTGGCAGTAGCTCGCAGCAGACGAGTTGCGCGCGGGTGTTCGGGATTCGACTGCAGCGCCCGTCGGCCAAATCGCTAAGTACGATGCTGTAGAACTTTCTGGTATGTTCGGTGCGGGCAACGACACGGTCACGTGCATCGCGTGCGGGGAGGAGCTCCGCCGCGACGACGCCCGCGAGTACGACAAGCACGGGGATCGCTGGACGCGCGAGGGGAAGCGCTTCGAGTACCTCTGCAAACCCTGTTTTCGCGACCTCACGAAGCACTCCCGGGACGACCTCGAGAACGTCCTCGGCGACCTCGCGGGCCGTGGACTGAGCCAGGAGGAGTTCGTTCGGGCGTTCGTCTCGCAGACGAGGGAGACTGCCGAGCGAGACTGAGTTCGGGGGTGTCGGCGAGGCGCCGCCGGGTAGTTCTCGTGCGCACGGCGAAACGCCTACCTGCACACCCGCGGTAGGACAGGGTATGACCGACGACGCCGCGGCCGAGGCGGACGACGAGGAGCAGGACCGCGGGCCGATTCGCGTCCCCGAGGACCTCGCGGACCGTCTCGAATCGAAGCGCGAACAGCTCTACGAGAAGTTCGAGATCTGGGATGCCTTCCCGGACGAGGTGCTCGCGGAGGCCGAGGAGATCACGACCGACGTGCAGGCGGAGATCCAGGACCAGGTCGAGGAGCGCCGCGACCTCCGCGACATGGTGACGTGGACGACCGACCCGGCCGACGCCCAGGACTTCGACGACGCGATCAGCGTCGAGGAGCGAGACGAGGAGTACGTCCTCTACGTGCACATCGCGGACGTCACGCACTACGTCCAGCCGGAGACGGCGATGTGGGACGAGGCCGTCCGGCGGGGGAACACGGTCTATCTGCCCGGCTACACCATCCACATGCTCCCGCCCGACCTCGCGCAGACCGTGTGCTCTCTGGTGCCGAACGAGGACCGGCTCGCGCACACGGTGGAGATGCATCTCAACAAGGACCACCTCTCCTACGAGTCCATCGACATCTACAAATCCGTCATCCAGAGCGACGAACGCCTCACGTACAAGCAGGCAGAGGAGCGCCTCGACGACCCGGACTCGCATCTCCACGAGGAGTCGAGTCTCGTGTTCGACCTCGCGGACCAGATGCACGAACAGCGCAAGGAGGACGGCAGCCTCGTGCTCAACCCGAGTCGGGACCGCGCGCACACCATCATCGAGGAGTGCATGCTGAAGGCGAACAAGGCCGTGACGCACGAACTCATGTGGAACCGCGGCGTGGAAGCCGTCTACCGCGTCCATCCGCAACCCACGCCCGACGAGTGGAGCAAGGCGCTCACGGAGATCCAGGAGCTCGATGGCGTCTCCATCCCCGGCTCCGGCTGGGAAGACCCCCGGATGGCCGTCAACGCGACCCTGGAGGAGGCACCCGGCCGGCAGCTCCACAAGATCCAGCGTGCCGTGATGAAGGTCATGCCGCGCGCGAAGTACATGAGCGACCCCTTCGGCGGCCATCACGCCCTCAACTTCGAGATCTACGGCCACTTCACCAGCCCCATCCGTCGGATGAGCGACCTCGTGAACCACTGGATCGTCTACCAGAACGACGTCCCCGAGGACCTCCCCGACCTCTGTGACCACGCGAGCGACCGGCAGAAGAAGGCCGAGACCTGCGAACGCGAGTACACGAACTTCCTCACCGAGGTCGGCCTCGACTCGAACCAGGTGAAGAACCGCGGCATCGAAGCCGACCCAGACGTGGATGAGATCCAATACTGACGCTCATCCGCGCACGAGCGCTCTGCGCTGGTGAACGTTGCCGGAAGCACGGACCATCGTGCGTTCTTCAGCCGACCAGAACGCGACGCATGCTGGTGACGTGGACGAGATCACGTCCTAACTGCGCTCGTTCCCCACTCGAACCGTCCACCCGCCGAGGACTCGACGCGATCGTACACTGGGTGTCACCGCGTCGAACCGACTCGGTATCGTGCACCGATTCAGGTGCAGGGTGAGTCGCGCTTCACATGTAAACGTCCAACATTAGGGGGCGTCGGCGTCGGTACCTGGTACGGTCGCGGAGGCCCCGACGCCGGAGCGCAACCCGACGAACACCGACACACCGCTCCTGCCATCGGGTTCGACGCTCGTCCCGGGTCTTGCCGTGTTCGACGTCACCGACTCGGCGGCCTCCCGCCGACCGCACCCGTACCGCTATCCGACCACTGCGATGACCTGCGAACGCGTTCGTCGGCGGCCGCCCGGGCGTCCACCACCGGGCGGGCCGCGGTTTCGCCTAGTCGCGTTGGCGGCGTGTTCTCGACGTCCGCGTAGCTCGGTGGTGGTCAGTGTTTGTGCGTGAAGAGGAGGACGTCGTCATCGTGCGTCGTGACGCAGATGTCGAGGAGCATCGAGAGCTCGAGGCTGTTGTACTCGTCCTCGCAGACGACGAGGTCGTCGAACCCCTCCTCGCAGGCTGGGCAGGGGATGCTGGTCGTGTTCCGGTACGTCGTCACGCCGCCGGCGGATTCGTGGGGCGTGAGCGAGGAGACGAGTTCCTCGTACGCGGCATCGTCCATACCGGAGTTCTCGTCGTGAGGGGTGATAGCGTTTGGGTGCCCGACGGGTGCGTGCGGTGGGTCATTCCAACTATCGTGGGTCGTCGGTTCGGTCCCGGAAGGTCGTGACGTCCGTGATGAACCCCTCGATGGCGAGCAGGTCGCCTTCGTGGTCGTAGACGCCCTGGCCGCGCTCCCAGAGGGTGCGTCGGTCGCCGGTCCGGGTCTGGATCTCGTAGGTGAGTTCGAAGGCCGTCTGGTCGTCGAGGGCGTCCTGAACGGTCGCCCAGGCGCGGTCCTGGTCCGCCTCGACGATGACGTCGTCGCCCCACTCGATGTCGCCGTCCACGAACGCGTCGGTCGGGTAGCCGGTGAGGGCTTCACAGACTCCCGCGAGGTAGTCGAACGGCCAGGCGCGTTCGTTCCGGCAGCGGTAGACGATACCCGGGAGGTTGTCGATGAGGGTGCCGAGGCGGCGTCGGTACTCCTCGCGCTCGGAGACGTCCTGGAACTGGGAGAACACCCCGACGGACTCGCCCGCGTCGTTCGTGACGACGCGGTTGTACCACTCACACACGACGAGTTCGCCGTCACTCGTGACGTTCTCGTTGATACTGTGTGCGGTCGCACCCGGTGCGCGAAGGGTCGCGGCGACCTCGTCGAGGGCGTCGCGTTCGTGCGAGGGAACGATCGCCCGCCACGTCGACCCCCGGAGTTCGTCCGCCGTGTATCCGAGGATTGATTCGGCGGTCGCGTTCATCCGGACGACGCGGCGTTCGGCGTCCCACTCGATGATCCCCATCGGGGACTGTTCGATGAAGCTCGCCAGTTGCGCCCGGCTCGCCTCGAGGGCGTCGTGAGCGCGCTGCTGGTCGACGGCGTTCCGCACCCGGTTGGCGAGCACCTCGTACTGTTCGCGGCCACCTCCCTTCTGAACGTAGTCCGTGACACCCTCGTTGATGGCGCGGCTCGCGATCTCCTCGCTCCCCTTCCCGGTGAAGAGGACGAATGGGAGGTCCGGATGGGTCTCGCGGACATCACGGAGGAATGCGAGGCCGTCCGTGTTCGGCATGTCGAAGTCGCTGACGACGCAGTCGATGCCGCCGTCGTCGAGGATGGCGTGTGCGTCCTCGGTCGTGGACGCCGTGGTGATGGTGAACGCGTCGTCCTCGCGTTCGAGCATCGCGCGTGCCAGCGTCAGGAAGTCCGGCTGGTCGTCGACGTGGAGGACGCGGATGTCGTCGGTCGACGGGGACTCGGTGGGGAGTGTCCCGGGGTTCCAGCCACCCATTGGGTACGGATAGGCCGAACGCGGCAATCAATGTTCGGGACGCGCCAATCAGCCAGTACCGGTGTATGCGGCGAGGATCGGACAGCCCATCGACGTCCAGTGTCCCGAGATGTCCGGCCGCCTCGACGACGTGGCCGGCACCGGTGACGCCGCTGTCGGGGCCGTGCTCGGCGAGGCCGCGACGACCGGTCCAGCCCCGACGCGAAACGACGGAACCCAGCTTACACCCATGCTCCGTGGCTGCCGAGACGGACCGCGAGACCCACAACAGCCCGGGGTCGCGTCCCCGGTCGCACCCGCGACGTTCAAGCAGGCTACCAGCACGACTGGTCTTTGGGGCGCCACGGCGAAGCTGCGGTCGCGATGGTCTCGCTCACCGTCTTCATCCAGCTGATCGCCGCGCTCACCATCCCCGCAACCGTCGGGTGCATCGCGATGACGCAACTGAACACCGGCGCGAAGTTCCAGTGGAAGCAGGGACGGATTGCGCTCGTCCTCTCCATCGTGCCGCTCCTGCTCGTCCTGACCCTCCAGGGCATCCTCGGCTCCGTCTCGACCCTCCTCGCGATCGGCGGCCTCCTCGTCGTCGTCCTCCTCGGTAATCCGGACTAGCGCTGGGCCAGTAGGGCCGCAACGGCGAGATTGCAGGCTCGAACGGCGAGGGCGGCCGGTCACACGTTCGGCCACTCGTCGGCGTCGAGCGGGTCGCCGTCGAGGAACGCCGCGATGCCCGCCTCGGCGTCGTCCGTCGTGCAGAGTTCGGCGAAACGCTCGTTCGAGTAGTCGAGGGCGTCCTCGTAGTCACGGTCCGCCATCTCGTAGAACGCGGCCTTCCCGGACTGGACGGCGACGGGGCTCTTCGAGGCGATCGTCTCCGCGAGCGCCACAGCGGCGTCGACGTGCTCGCCGTCTGGCACCACCCGGTTCACCAGCCCCCACTCGCGGGCGGTGTCGGCGTCGATGAGGTCGCCGGTGAGGAGGAGTTCGAGACAGCGCTTCCGCGTGAGCGAGTGCATGAGCGGGACCGCCGGCCCCATGCAGAACAGCCCGACCTTCGGCGCCGTCGCGCCGAACATGGTGCCCTCGGCGGCGACGGCGAGGTCGCAGGCGGCGACGAGGCCGATGCCGTTCGCGGCGGCGTGGCCGTGCGGCGCGGCGACGACCGGCGTGCGCATCTCGGTGAGGGTGGCGAAGGGGTCCTCCATCCCCGACACCCAGTCCTCGTACTCGTCCTTCGTGTCGAAGTCGTCGTGCTCGGAGAGGTCGATGCCCGCCGAGAACGCCGTCCCGTTCCCGTCGACGACGACCGCGCGCACGTCGTCGGCCGCGTCGAACTCGCGGAGGGCGTCGTCGAGTTCTCGCGCGAGGTCGGTGCTGAACGTGTTCAACGCGTCGGGGCGGTCGAGGGTGATGCGCGCGACGTACCCGTCCTGGGCGGTCTCGATGGCGGTTCGGGTGCTGGTCGAGTCTGCAGCCATACCGTGACATACACCAACACACGAGATAAGTCCCGGGCTGCGCGGGCTCGTCTCGGAGCCACTGGGGCGAGTAGTTCCACCGTACTTGATAGTCGTCCGAGGACTCAGGGAACGTATGTCAAGTAGTGCAGCCGACGGGTCGCCGGTCGAACCGCGACGCGTCTTCCCGGCCTACGGCCCTATCGAGGCACTCCTCGGGATGCTCCTCTTCCTCAAGATCATGGAGCGCGCGACGCCCACCATCGTCGACGCGCTCGGCACGGCGCTCCCGGAGCTCGCACCGGGCACCGTCCGGCTCGGGCTCGCGGTGTTCCTCTGGTTCGTCGTCGCGCTCACCATCCTCGACCAGCTCCGCCGACAGCTCGCCGCACTCGGCATCGGGAGTCACCCGCAGGTCCCGCGCAGCCGCCGCGCCGCCCCGTCCGAGACCCGGGCGCTGGCCTACGTCGCCGTACTCGTCGTCGGCGGCCTCGTCGCTTCGTGGACGTTCGACCCCGCGATGCGTGCCATCGAGTCCGCGATCCGCCTCATCGTCCTGCAGGACGTCGCCGCGTTCGCCCTCGTCCGCTTCGTTCTCATGGTCGTGTTCTTCGTCGCCTACGGCGCCGCCACGCACGCCATCGACCGCCTCGTCATCGGCGGCATCCGCGCCATCGTCGCGGACTGACCGACAGCCCCGCAGTGCACCGCACGGCGCGCTACGGTGCGGTCGCTGCCCGGCTTCGCGATACGCTGGAGAACGTGGGGAGTCCGTCGGCGGACCCAGCGTGGATGACAGACTGGGGAGGGCCGAATCGGGGGACCTACACCTCGACGCAAACGTTGGTCGCCGGCACGCAGACGTGCCGGGTGCGACGGGCGTCGCGCCGCCGCTGCCGGAGGCCACGCAGCCGGTGCGCGCTGGACGCCACGACGGCGCCAGCACCGGCCGCAACGGCCACGACGGGCGCCTGGAGCGCGAACACCAGGCCCACCGTCGCGAAGGTCACCGCCACCGAAACGGCAACGACCAACCCGGAACTGTGCATCTCGACCGGATCGTGCGAGTTCGGTCTCATCACACTTGGATAGACTATCCCCGACCCCATATATTTAAGCTGAATTACACTTCTGTATGGAGAGTTACTGAAATCGAATTCACCTACGCTCCAAAAGTTCAATCGTGATTGCTGAGTCGGTAGAACAGCAACGAGAAAAGCATGAAAGCCGTTGCAGTTGTTTCTAATGCAGAAGTTACAGTCGGCAATTGAAAATTGATGATGGCGCCAGTGATTGCGAACCCAATCCCGGATACCATGAAGTGGTAAGAGAGGGACTCCAAACGCTGATGTAGAGATATCGGTTGAGTGCTCACGATTTTAGCACCTCCGAAAACATAGTGGCGAGGAGCACCGCGCCCAATAGAACCAGAAGCCAGGGCATCAATGAAAAAATCCACATAGCACCACTAAATGGACCATCGCTGACACTCGGAAGAGCGCCAAAGAACTTCAATAGTAGAAACGCGCCGAGAAATGCAGCAGCTGCCCCTTGAAATAATTCAGCCGGATTTTCAGCCATATCTAACATCTATTTTATCCGACCGGATTTAACTTCCCGGGGTAACTCGAATATCCCGATTCATTTCCGGCGGTAGACGTTCAAACTGAGGACGATGCGACGCTCTGAAAGGTGTTCTCACTCCAAATCTTAATGTCCGATTCGCTGCCTGAACGTTTAGTTCATCAATAGCCTCATGCGTTTAGAAATGGACTCGCTGGGATCCTCGCGAGCGCCCGAAGGGCGCGAGGGAGGGTAAAGCGAGTCCACTCACGACTGGATTGAACGAAGTGAACGGAAGGAAGTGAGTGGACTCGCTGGGATTTGAACCCAGGGCCTCTTCCTTGCGAAGGAAGCGATCTACCGCTGATCTACGAGCCCGCACCCGAGTATTTCGGGCTGCCGTATTTGAGAGTGTTGTTTGGGGAGCGTGCCTTGAGGGGTCGCGCCGAGCGCGAATGCCTCACGGGCTGACGCCCGTTCGGACTGTCAGCGACGCGGTGCGTCGCGTTAGTCCTCCAGTACGATCTCGATGCTCACGTCGTTCGGGACCTGAATGCGCATCAGCTGTCGCAGCGCCCGTTCGTCGGCGTCGATGTCGATGAGGCGCTTGTGCACGCGCATCTCCCAGTGCTCCCAGGTCGCGGTGCCCTCGCCGTCCGGGGACTTCCGCGTCGGGATCTCCAGGTTCTTGGTGGGGAGTGGTACCGGGCCGCTGAGGTTGACTCCCGTCTTGTCCGCGATCTCGCGGACGTCGTCACAGATGTCGTCGAGGTCCTCCGGGCTGACGCCGGCGAGACGAACGCGTGCCTGCTGCATGCGTTAGTCGTTGACGGAGAGGACCTTCCCGGCGGCGACGGTCTGACCCATGTCGCGGACCGCGAAGGACCCGAGCTCGGGGATGTCGCTGGACGCCTCGATGCTGAGGGGCTTCTGCGGGCGGACGGTGACGACCGCCGCGTCGCCGGACTGGATGAAGTCCGGGTTCTCCTCGGCGACCTCGCCGCTTGCCGGGTCGAGTTTCTTGTCGATGGACTCGATCGTGCAGGCGACCTGGGCCGTGTGGGCGTGGAAGACCGGCGTGTAGCCGGCCGTGATGACGCTCGGGTGCTGCATGACGACGACCTGGGCCGTGAAGGTCTCGGCGACCGTGGGCGGGTCGTCGGCGGGGCCACAGACGTCACCGCGGCGGATGTCGTCCTTGCCGATGCCGCGGACGTTGAATCCGACGTTGTCGCCGGGGCCGGCCTCGGGCACCTCTTCGTGGTGCATCTCGATGGTCTTGACCTCGCCACCGACGTCGGACGGCTGGAAGCTGACGTTGTCGCCGATGTTCATGACACCGGTCTCGACACGGCCAACGGGGACCGTACCGATGCCGGAGATGGTGTAGACGTCCTGGATCGGGAGACGCAGCGGCGCGTCCGTCGGCGGCTGGGGCTCGGGGAGACTGTTGAGGGACTCCAGGAGCGTCTCGCCGTCGTACCAAGGCGTGTTCTCGGACTCCTCGCTGACGTTGTCGCCCTCGAAGGCGGACGTCGGGATGAAGCTCGCGTCGTCCGTGTCGAACTGGACCTGCTTGAGGAGCTGCTTGACGTCGGAGACGACCTCCTTGTACTTCGCCTCGTCGTAGTCGACGACGTCCATCTTGTTGACGGCGACGATGAGCTCGTTGATGCCCAGCGTGCGTGCGAGGAAGACGTGCTCACGGGTCTGGGGCGCCACACCGTCGTCAGCGGCGACGACGAGGACGGCGTTGTCCGCCTGGGACGCGCCCGTGATCATGTTCTTCACGAAGTCGCGGTGACCAGGACAGTCGACGATGGTGAAGTAGTACTTGTCCGTGTCGAACTCCTGGTGGGCGATGTCGATCGTGACACCGCGCTCGCGCTCTTCGGCGAGGTTGTCCATGACGTAGGCGAACTCGAAGCCACCCTTGCCCTTCTCCTCGGCCTCTTCTCGGTACTGTTCGATGACGTGCTCGGGCACACTCCCCGTCTCGAAGAGGAGACGCCCGACCATCGTACTCTTTCCGTGGTCAACGTGGCCAATTACGGCCAGGTTCTGGTGCGGTTTGTCGCTCATGGTCGGATATCGCGCTTACGGCGCGCTCTGTGGGAATTATTCGGCTGTTCGCATTAAAACCATTTCGATACGCCCTTCCACGAACCCCGGCGCCCTCTTGCGGTTCCTGCGAACACGTCACACGATTCGGGTGCGAAATCAATCCCGTCCACCGACACAGCCCGACATCGCACCTCGTCATCCCACGAAGCCCGGGTCGCGGGGACGAGTTACTCGAGCCGGCCGACGTCCGCAAGCACTGCGGTCGCCGTCTCGGGACCACCAGCACCCCGCCCGGAGATGTTGAGACGGCCGGCGTGCTCGGTTTCGAACTGGACGATGTTCATCGTGCCCGAGACGGCGAGCGTGTCGTTCTCCGGGACGAGTCGTGGGCCGACCCGGACCGAGCCGTCCTCCCGAACCTCGCCGATGAGGCGGACCGTCCGCCCGTCCTCGGCGGCCATGTCGAGCGCGCTCCCGGGGATGCCGGTGATGCCCTCGACCGAGACGTCCTCCAGTGAGTACCCGCCGCCGTGGAGCACGTTCGCGAGGATGGCGCACTTCAGCGCCGCGTCCGTCCCTTCGACGTCGAACGTCGGGTCGGCCTCAGCGACGCCGAGGTCCTGGGCTTCCGCGAGCACGTGCTCGTACCCGAGGCCCTCCGCGGCCATGCGCGTGAGGATGAAGTTCGCGGTCCCGTTCAGCACGCCGCGTGCGGCGGTGACGGTCTCTGCGCCGAGCCCCTCGATCGTCGCGATCGCGGGAATCGCCCCGCCGACGGTCGCCTCGAACCGCACGTCGCCCGCGCTCTCGTCGGCGAGCGCCATGACGTCGTCGTACCGTTCGGCCACGGGCCCCTTGTTCGCGAGCACGACGTGCCGGTCGGTCTCGAGCGCCGCGCGCACGTGCTCGAACCCGGGATGCGCGTCGCCGAGTGTCGTCGGCGTCGCCTCGACGAGGACGTCGTAGGCTGCACCGAGCGCGTCACTCGGGTCGGCCTCCCCGACAGACCCGACCGTGTCCTTGTTGTCGAGCGCTTGCGCGACGTCCACGCCGCCGTCGTCGACGACCGACCCCGCACTGTCCGCGAGCGCGACGACCGTGTGTCCGTACTCGCCCGCGAGCTCCGCCACGCTCCGGCCGACCGCGCCCGCGCCCATCACGCAGACCTTCATGGTTCACCCACGAGCGGTTCGACGACGCGAAGGTCCTTCTCCGACGCGATCTCGCGGACGGCATCGAGCGCGCCGATGACGTTCCCGGTCTCGGCCGCGAGCCGCATTCGCGCGCTCGAGACGTCGTCGGTCCCGTTCTGTCCCGAGAGGGAGAGGTCGACGACCGAGGTCGACGCGTTCGACTCGATGCGCGTCAGGGTATCGGAGAGGTCGGTCTCGATGAGGTCGCCGATGAGCAGGATGGTGACCTGTTCGCCGTAGTGCTCCCGGTCGACGCGGATCACGTTGACGCCCGCGTCTCGGAGCGCATCGATGATCCCGGGGAACCGGCTCGGATGGCATTCGAGGTCCACCTCGACCGGAATGTGGCCCCGGGGTGTGAGCGACCCGCGTTCGTGGAAGATACTCAGCAGGTTGCCCCCGTTGTTCGCGATGGGTTCCAGTGCCCGCAGCAGCTCGCCCGGCTCGTCGACGAGTTCGAGCCGGACCGTGTGCGCTTGCGGGCGGTCCCCGGGTTCGTCCTCCATACACAACCGTCGGGTGCCGCCCCGCTATAAGCCTTCGGCGCTTACAATTCTGGCCCCCGTCCCCGGAACCGTTATCATGGGCTGTAATCGGAGACGAGGCTTTAAGCCGCGGTACAGACTTCCATCAACTAGACCCGACCGAATGAACACCTCCGGACGCCGGACCCACGCTGCCGACGGTGGAACGTGCACCGTGGGACCGGCACCAGCAGTGGCCCGAGCTCGCCCGCCGGTCGACACCGCCAGCCAGGCGAAAACGCCCGCAGCCACCACTGCAACCCACACTACCGAAGCCCAATGACCGATCCAGCCGTACTGATCGTCGACGACGAACCGCTCATCACGGAGATGTTCGAAGTCTGGCTCACCGCCGACTACGACGTCACCATCGCGAACGACGGCGAGACCGCACTCGAACAACTCGACGACGACATCGACGTGGTCCTCCTCGACCGCATGATGCCCGGCTGCAGCGGCGACACCGTCCTCGACGAGATCCGCGAGAACGAGTACGCGTGCCGGGTCGCCATGGTCACCGCCGTCGAACCCGACTTCGACGTCCTCGATATGGGATTCGACGACTACCTCACGAAACCGGTCACCGAGACCGACCTCGTCTCCACGGTCGAACAGCTCCTCATCCGCACCGAATACGACGAATCCGTCCAGGAGTACTACGCCCTCGCCGCCAAGAAAGCCACCCTGGAAGCCGCCAAACCCCGGGACGAACTCCAACGCAACGAGGACTACCAGGCGCTCACCGAGGCGCTCGAAGAGACCCAGGATACCGTGGACACCACGCTCGAACGCACCGAGGACTTCGAAGCGGCGTTCCGGGACCTCTAATCGGACCTCTTGCTGCGAGCCAGCCTACGGCTGGCTCTGGCAAAATCTCCACCAAAAGCCCGTCGCACCCCCTTCGGGGGCGCTCGGTGAACCGCTTCACTCGGGTTCTTCGAACCGCTCGCTCGCGGATGCTCGCAAGAATTTTTGTGGAGTCTGCTGACTCACGCTCAACTTTAAATCCGAAACCGCGGCGAGTAGGGGGCATGCTCTGAGTACTGTCGGAGGGTGGAGCGCGAAACCGGCGGTGTGCCATCCTACGTAATCCATCGGTCCATAGCCCGGGGACTGTGCACCGGAATCCTACGCACCTCCTGTTCGCCACAGACTGTCAGGTGTCGCGGTCGAGGAACCGGATATCGGATATCGAGCCGTAGCTCTAGCAGGGACACAACCGGCGGAAACCGACGGTGGACCAACCACAAAATCAGCCGATCGTCTAACTGGCGGATTCAGCAGCGACCAGAACGCTGGCCAGCATCCGAGAACCGAGTGGATCGGATGAGCCCGAGGTTCGCGGTTCACCGCAAGCCGTAGGCTTGCGGCTTTTTGTCGTCAGAAACCGGAGGTTTCTGACTGAACGGCCAGAATCTTCGATTCTGGCAGTGGTGGAGATTTTTTCGAGTCGGGTTCGCGCAACGCGCGAACCCGACTCGAAAAAAGGTCCGTTAGAAGTAGTCGATGCTCGGCGGCAGCTCCTGCTTCATCCCCTTGCGTTCGCGGATCTCGGAGATGATGTCGGGCTGGAGGTTGTCGACGAGGACACGGAAGCCGGCGTTCTCGGTGTTCCAGGAGGCACGGCCCTCGGTGGCGGAGCGGATGTCACTGGAGAAGCCGATCATCTCGTCGACCGGCGCGATGCCTTCGACGACCATGAGGTCACCTTCCTGGTACATGTCGTCGACGCGGCCACGGCGGCCCTGGATCTCGCCGGAGGCGGCGCCCATGTGTTCGCTGGGGACGTCGATGCGGACGTCCTGGATGGGTTCGAGGAGCTTGATGTGGGCGTCGATGAGGGCGCGGTGGACGGCGTCGCGGGTCGCGGGGATGACCTGTGCGGGGCCGCGGTGGATGGCGTCCTCGTGGAGTTTGGCGTCGTGGAGGCGGAGGAGGGTGCCCTGGACGGGTTCCGCGGCGAGCGGGCCGTCCTCGAGGGCTTCTTCGATACCTTCGTTGACGAGCTCCATCGTCTCGTTGAGGTGCTGGATACCCTTCGTGTCGTCCACGAAGATGTTGGTGCCGAAGATGGATTCGACGTTCTGGCTGGTGTCCTTGTCGATGCCGTTCTCCTGCAGGACTTCGCGGCGTTCCTGCTCGGGCATCGCCATCGAGAGGTCACCGAGCTGGATGGCTTCGACGATGTCCTCGGGGAGGGGTTCCGCCGTGATGTAGAACTTGTTGTGGCGGTTCGGGGAGACACCCTCGACCTCGCGGGACTCCTGCGTTGGGGCCTCGCGGTAGACGACGATGGGTTCACCGGTGTTCACGGGGATGCCCTGGTTGCGCTCGATGCGCTGGGTGATGACCTCGAGGTGGAGTTCACCCTGGCCGCTGATGAGGTGCTCGCCGGTGTCCTCGTTGATCTCGATGCGGATGGTCGGGTCCTCCTTGGCGACCTGCTGGAGCGTCTGGATGAGCTTCGGGAGGTCGTCCATGCTGCGGGCTTCGACGGATTTCGTGATGACCGGCTCGCTGATGTGTTCGATGGACTCGAACGGCGTCATCTCGATGCTGGAGACCGTGGAGCCGGCGATGGCGTCCTTGAGGCCGGTGACGGCGGCGATGTTCCCGGCAGGAACGTGGCCGACTTCCTCGCGCTCGCCACCCATGTAGATGCCGACGCTCTGGACGCGGTTCGTGCCCGCAGTCCCGGAGACGTAGAGCTCCTGTCCTTTCTCGAGCGTGCCGGAGAAGACTCGGCCCGCGGCGATCTCGCCGGCGTGCGGGTCGATACCGATGTCGGTGACCATGAGGACGACCTCGCCGTCGGGGTCGACGTCACGCATCGTGTGCGCGAGGTCGCTGTCGGCGTCGCCACGCCAGATGGTGGGGATACGGCGGGGCTGTGCTTCGACGGGGTTCGGGAAGTGCTCCGCGACCATGTCGAGCACGACGTTCGAGAGCGGGGTGCGTTCGTGGAGTTCGGCGCGCTTGTCGGCGCGTTCGAGGTCGATGATGTCGCCGAAGTCCATGCCGGTGCGCTGCATGCTCGGCATGCTGACGCCCCACTTGTAGAGCGCGGACCCGAAGCCGACGGTGCCGTCCTCGACGCTGACGGTCCAGTCGACGTCCTTGTCCTCGGTCATCCCGCGGATGAGCTCGTTGACGTCCTGGATGACGGAGAGGAGGCGTTCCTGCATCTCCTCGGGGCCCTCCTGGAGCTCCGAGATGAGGCGGTCGACCTTGTTGATGAAGAGTGCCGGCTTCACGCCCTCGCGGAGCGCCTGCCGGACGACGGTCTCCGTCTGGGGCATGGCGCCCTCGACGGCGTCCACGACGACGAGTGCGCCGTCGACCGCACGCATCGCGCGGGTGACGTCGCCACCGAAGTCGACGTGGCCGGGGGTGTCGATGAGGTTGATGAGGTGGTCTTGCCCATCGTACTCGTGGGTCATGGAGACGTTCGCGGCGTCGATCGTGATGCCGCGCTCCTGTTCGTCCTCCTCCGTGTCCATCGCCAGCTGCTGGCCGGCGGTCTCGTCGGAGATCATGCCGGCGCCGGCGAGGAGGTTGTCCGTCAGTGTCGTCTTGCCGTGGTCGACGTGCGCGGCGATGGCGATGTTCCGGATGTGCTCCGGGTTGTCCATCAGCCGTTCGCACTGTTCGACGATCTTCTTACGTCGGCCCATTGCGTTTGTCTACCGCCAGCGGGTGTAAAAGGATAGTGTTTCGCCTCGCGGGAACCTGTGATGGGTTCACAGGGGCGAAAGCTGTAAATCGGCGTCGGCCCTGAGATTGACACACATGGAACTGCGTGTCGAGGGCCGCGGTCCCGCTGCGCCCTTCCTGGGCGCCCGCGACCTCTTCGAGACCGAGCGGGACCTGTCGTTGCCGGTCCACGTTCGCGTGCGGTCGGACCCGGACGAACGCACGTGGGCCGGGCACTACGACGACCACCACGTGCTGAACATCAGCCAGCAGGCCGCGACGAGCGTGATGGCGCGCGAGCTCGCGCTCCACGAGTTCGCGCACATGCTCCGCTACGAGGAGGAGCATCCGTCGCACTTCCTCGACCTCCGGGAGGTCGTGTATCTCGCACTCGCCGGGAGACGGGTGGAGCGACGCGTCCTCCAGCACTGCCAGGTGCTCGCGAACCACGTCAAGGACGTCTACGCCGACGACATCACGCTCTCCGTCGGGCCGACGGACAAGCTCCTCACGTTCCTGGAGAGCGAACTCGCCGCCGCCATCGCGGACAATCCGTCCTCGGGTGGGATCGGCGGACACCGCATCACGGCGGGCTCGGACCCGAGACTCACGGTCGTGAACGCGGCATTCGCCATCGCACTCCTCGAGCGGAACGATGCCGTCCCCACGGACCACCACATATACAAGCTGGCGCAGGCGGCGTCCGAAGACGCACCGGACGTGGATTTCGAGGTGTTCAAGGACCGATTCAAGTCGCTCGCCCGCGACCCCGACGAGTCCGAGTGTCGGCGGGTTCTCGTCGACCTCGTCACTGACTACGTGGACGCCCACGACTCGACGACCGGCCCCGCTGCCGACTGACTGGCGGTTCAGTCTGCCGTGATCCTGACGAGTCGGTCGTCGCCCGCCCGGGGCAAGTTCTCGCCTTTTGCGCGTCCGTCCCGGTTCGAGGTGATGGCGTAGAGGCCACCGTCGGGACCCTGGAAGGCACCCCGGATTCGGCCGAGTGCTGGGAGGACGTGCGTGACGGTGACGGTGTAGTCGTCGTGGAGCCAGTCGGCGTCGAACGTCACGTCGCCGGGCGGCGGTGATTGGCTGGCAGGCGTGATGGTGGCGACGCCCAGACGTTGGCCGAACAGCTGTCCGAAGATGAGGCGGTTCGACCACGATGGGACGGCGTCGCCAGTGAAGAACACGGTTCCCGTCGGCGCCCACGACGGCGACCCACCGGTCGAGAGCAGCGGCCGGGGATACCGGTCGCTGACTTCGGCGTACTCAGTAGGCCGCCGAGCGTGGGGCCAGCCGTAGTTCCGACCGGCGTCGAGGCAGTTGAGTTCGTCGCGGCCGTCCGGGCCGTGTTCGGTGGCGACGGGGGCGCCGTTCGGGAGGAACGCGAGCCCCTGTGGGTTTCGGTGTCCGAGCGTGAAGATGCGGCGGTCGCGGCCCCGGATGTTCGGGTTGTCGTGGGCGGGGCGACCGTTCGCCTGGACGCGAAGAATCTTCCCGGCGAGCGACTGGCCGTCCTGTGCGAGCGCGGGGGTTCCGGCGTCGCCGGTCGTGACCCAGAGATAGTTGTCGGGTCCCCAGCGGAGCCGGCCGCCGTTGTGCACGGCGTCGGCTGGAATGCCGGTCACGATTGGCCGTGCGGAGGCGGTGGGGTTCGGGGCGTCGAGGTCGTATCGCACGACCCGGTTCTCCGGTCCGGAATCCGTCTTCGTGGTGTAGTAGACGAAGAGCCACGCTGGGTCCGGATAGTGGGGATGCACTGCGACGCCGAGCACGCCGCCCTCGCCACCCGGCAGCCACCACGTCTCCCAGTACCCCGCGTCGTCGGGTTCGGCCGGTACGGCGGTAGCGTCGACCGCGTCGGTGGGCTCGACGACGGTCTGCAGGGCGCGTCCGGCGACCCGGCGGATGCGGCCGACACGCTCGGTCACGAACAGGTCGCCGTTCGGGGCGAACGCGACGTCCCACGGGATCTCGAGCTGCTGCACGATGGTCTCGACGGAGACGTCCGTCGTCGGGGGGTCCGTCGGGGCGTGCCAGTCGGTGGAGTAGTCCCGCCAGGTCCGGTGCTCGTGTTCGAGCCGAGGCGCCCGTTGCCCCGTCGCCAGACACCCCGCCAGTCCGCCGAGACCGGCCACGCCACCGGCCCCGACAGTCCGGAGGAACGCCCGTCGCTGCATACACCGCATCGGATTAGGTCGGCCTAAAACATATCGGTTCGGGGCGAGTCATCGGTGGCGAGCGCTGCCGCTATCGAACGAGAAACCGAAAGAAGATCCCGGGTTAGCGGGCCGCAGCCGCCACGCGCTCCTTCTCCTCCTTCTGCGCGATGGCGTACGTCTGCACGTCGTAGTTCGCCGCACCGACGATCTGGTTCGCGAGCCCTTCGGCGGCGTCCGTCGGCGTCTTGAACGACGACGAGTGGGCACCGTCCGCGATGAACTTCAGGGCCTGGTCGACGCGACGCTGGGGCGCGACGTCGACGGCCTTCGGGACCGAGATGCCACCGTACTTCAGGCGAACGGTCTCCTCACGCGGCGCCGAGTTCTCCACCGCGCGTACGAGGACCTGCACCGGATTCTCCTCGGTGCGGTCGTTGACGATCTGGAACGCGTCGTCCACGATGCTGAGCGCCTGCTGCTTCTTCCCGGAGTTCCGACCGGTCTTCATCAGGCGGTTCGTGAGCCGCTCCACGACACTGATCTCGCTCTTCTGGAACTGCTTCGACGCGTGCCGCCCCATCGTGTGCCCGATGGGCGTCACGGTGATGTAGCGACGCGTCGACGGGTCGCGGTACTCGATCTCGGAGACGTCCCAGCGGCCGAACAGGTCGGCCTCGGGGGACTCCTCGTCGTCCGTGCCAGCGGGCTTCTCTGGCTCAGGTGCTTCGCTGGACATGTTATCGGACGGGTTTCTCCGCGTTCCCGCGGACGAGTTCGATCATGGACACGCCGTTCACCTTCTCCACCTTGTAGTTCACGCCGGACAGGTCACCCATGGCGCGACCCTTCGCGCCACCGATGCCCGCGATCGTGACCTCGTCGTGCTCGTCGATGAACGAGATGGCGCCGTCACCGGGACAGAACGCGGTGACCTGCTTCCCGTTCTTGATGAGCTGGACCCGGACGCACTTCCGGATCGCGGAGTTCGGCTGCTTGGCTTCGATGCCGACCTTCTCGAGTACGATACCGCGCCCCTGCGGGGCGCCCTCCAGGGGATCGGACTTCTTGCCCAGACCCCGCTCGCGCCGCGCATACTCCGAGTCGGACCATCGGTGCTTCTGACGGTCCTTCTTGAGCTTCCGCGCGGCATACTTGCCGTTGGCCATACGGATTATTGGCCGACCCAGATACTTAAGCCCGACCTTTCGACTCGGACCTTTTACTGTGGGCGTGCTTCGCACGCCCTGGCAAAATCTCCACCAAAAGCCTGCGGCCCTCCTGTCGCCCGCCTTCCGGCGGGCGGTAGTCGGCCCTTGGCCCGCGCCTCCGGCGCGGGGAAACCGCGAGCGTCACGTGAACGCAGGTGAACGTGACTACGCTGGACCGCAGGTCCAGCGGCTACTCGGGCATTCCATACCGCTCGGCTCGCGGCTGCTAGCCACGACATCTGCGAGAGTTCTGGTCACGACGGAGGGGCCACGCCTGCGTCTGCGAGTTCCTCGGCGGCTCGTTCCCCGAAATCAGTCTTCACGTCGAGGAGGTCCGCCTTGTGGGGGTTGTCGACCCAGAAGTGCGTCGCGAGCACGGCGGCGTCACCGTCGAACTCGTCGAGCTGGACGCGGGGTTCGGGGTGGTCGAGAATGCGGTCGTCGCTGCTTGCTGCATCGGCCAGCGCCGCCTTCGCCGGAGCCTGATCGCCCATCGGCACCGTGATCGGGACCTCCATACGGTACTTCCCCCGGGCGAAGGGGCTGTGGACGGTCGACGTCGCGAGGGTCGCGTTCGGCACCGTGATGGTCTCGCCCGCGGGCGTCCGCACGCGCGTGACTCGATATCCGATGGCTTCGACGGTGCCGTGGTCGTCGTCCCACTCGATGTAGTCGCCGATGTGGAAGTCGGGGTCGGAGACGAGGAAGACGCCGCATACAAAGTTCCCGATGACGTCCTGGGCGGCGACACCGAGGGCTAGTGTCATCGCGGCGACCACGACCGCCGACCCGGCGACGATGTTCCCGTACCCTGCGGCGGTGATCGCAATTGGGATACCGAGCAGGGCGAACGCGAGCCTGGCGTACTCCCGCGTCGCGTCGACGAGCGTCTCATTCTTCGGGTTGCGGAGGCGGACGATTCGGACGAGCGGCGGGACGAAGACCAATCGTCCGACGAGGTAGACCGCGAGCAGGACGCCGAGGAAGACGGCGGCCGCCATCGCCCAATCCAGGTAGACGTCTGCCAGCCCACCGAGACCTGGAATTGGCATACCCGGAACTCGTCGCGCACGCGCCGTAAACGACGTGGCCGCGGCACCACGTGGACTCGCGGCATGCTCAGGTTGCCGACGGCCACACGCTCCCAGCGGTGACGTAGTACGCCGCCCCGATGCCAATCGCGACGATAAGACTGACCGCCGCGAGCGTGTGGACCGCCGTTCGAAGCAAACCAGGCAACGAGACGCCGAACGCGATGATGGCGAGTTCGGTCACGAGGAAGAGGGAGAAGATGACGTACGCCACCCGGACCAGCCGGCGGAACCGGCTACCGACACCGCCTTCGCCGGCCGAAAGCACCCGGCGCAACGATGCACCGAGGGTCTGCAGGAGGCTCATATCCCGGGGTTGCGGTGGCTGCGGGAAAGCACTTATCGCCGGAAAACGGCCGCCCTCAGGTCAGCTGGATGTCGTCGATGTCGTGGTGCCGTTTCGCCAGCAGTTTGGCGGCCTCGATGTTCCGGCCTTCGGCGCCGATGGCGACTCCTTTGTCCTCGTGGGCGACCTCGGCGTAGGCGACGGTGTCGTCGTTCTTGCTGATGGTGACGTTGTAGACCGCCGCGGGCGCGAGGGCGTTCGCGACGAAGCCCTCGGGGCTTGGGGCGTCCTCGACGAGTTCGATGGGTTTCCCGATGCGGTCCTCGAGGGCTTCGATGCGGCTGCCGCCGGGGCCGATGGCTTGCCCCATCTCCCCGGTTTTGACGACGAAGATGACTCTGCCGTGTTCGTCGTCGATGACGCAGTCGCGGGCGGTGGCGTCCGTCGCGTCCTCGAACGCCGCGATGTACTTGCGCGCGTCGTCCGAGAGCGTGACGGTCATCTAGTCCGACTTCGTGGCGCCCATCCGGAGGTCGACGTCGCCGGTGCCGAGCTTGATCGGCTTCCCGACGATGACGTTCTCGATGACGCCGTCGAGGTCGTCGGCCTCACCGTAGATGGCGGCGTCGAGGAGATGGTTGACGGTGACCTCGAACGCGGCCCGGGCGAGGACGGAGTCCTTGTTCCCACTGATGCCGTGGCGACCGATGGACTGGATGGTGCCGTCGTTGGTCATGATGTCCGCGACGAGCATGAGGTGGCGGATGTTCACGTCGCCGAGCCCCTGCTCCTCGAGGGTCGTCATCGTCTCCTCGATGATGGTCTCGCGGGCGGCCTCGATGCCGAGGGTCTTGTGGACCTCGTGCAGGTTGTTACACGTGGTCCGAGAGGCGTCGACGCCGTCGATCTTGAGGACCTTCTTGAGGGCGGAGCCCTCGGTGTAGAGGACGAACTCCTCGCCGTCCTCGAGTTCCTCGCGTCGGATGACGACACGGTTGATGTCCTTCAGGCCCTTGAAGACGACGTCGCGGAGCTGCTCCACGAGCTGCAGGAGGTCGCGGTAGCTCGGCTCGTTCGGGCCGAACTCGAGGACGGTCCCGGACTGCGTCACCGTGACGCCGAGGGAGTCCTCGATGGTGTCCGCGATCTCGCCGGCGATCTCCGTCGTGGCGTCGACGGTCGGCCAGCGCTCCTGGAGGGTGTCCTCGTTCAGGTCGATCTGGACGACCATGTCGGCGACGTTCGTGCTGATGTCGCCGAGCGCGAGGATGCGGGACGCCTCGATCTGCCAGACGACCTCGTGGGCCTTCTCGCGTTCCGTCGCGTGCTCCTCGTCGAGGAACACGTGCATGATCGGGGTGTCGGGGCTCTTCCGGGCGTCCACCAGCTCGATGAGCCGGGGGAGGCCCTGGGTGACGTCCATCTCCGCCACGCCGGCGTAGTGGAACGTGTTCATCGTCATCTGCGTCCCGGGTTCCCCGATGGACTGGGCGCTGACGGTGCCGACCGGGTCGAGGGGGTCGACGCGGGTGTCGAGGTAGCGGGCCTCCACGGCGCGCGCGATCTCGTCGGCCTGCTCGGTGGTGACGCCGTCGCGTGCCTCGATGGTCTCGAACACGCGGTCCTTCAGGCGTCGCGGGAGCTGCGTGTCGTCCACGACAGCTTCGATGTCGTCGGTGATCTCAGTCATCGGATTCCACCTCCCAGCTCTGGCCGTGCTCGGAGAGGTTCGTCGGCGGCTCGGTCACGCCGAGGAACGCCTCCTTCTCGGCGTCGTCCGCGAACTCGGACTCGATGACGCGGTCCGCGATCTGGTCGACGTCGATGTCGTGTTCGTCCTCGCTCGACACCTTGATCGGGCTGGTGCCGTCCTCGCCGAACTCGAACTGGACGATGGTATCCGAGGTGTCCCGGACGGTGCCATCGTACTGGGTCTCGAGCTCCGAGAGGGCGTTGATGAGGCGGCGCTGGAGGTAGCCGGACTTGCTGGTGCGGACGGCGGTGTCGACCAGGCCCTCGCGGCCACCCATCGCGTGGAAGAAGAACTCCTTCGGCGTCAGGCCGCTCGTGTAGGAGTTCTCCACGAAGCCGTGGGCCTCACTGGAGAGGTCGTCGGGCTTGAAGTGGCTGAGGGTGCGGTCCTCGTAGCCGCGGTTGATGCGCTCCCCACGGACTGCCTGCTGTCCGACACAGCCGGCCATCTGGGTGAGGTTCAGCATCGAACCACGGGCACCGGATTCGGCCATGACGACGGCGGGGTTGTCGCCGGAGAAGTGGTCCTCCGCGATGTCACCCGCGCTGTCGCGGGCCTTCCCGAGCGTCTGCATGATCTTCATCTCGAGCGTCTCGTCGACGGTGCGGCCGGGGAGGCTCTCGAGGTCGCCGCGCTCGTAGCTGTCGATGAGCTCCTGGACGCGGTCGTAGGCGTTCGCCATCGCTTCGTCGATGCGCTCCTGGGCCTCGCCCGGAATGGTCTCGTCGTCGATCCCGATGCTGAAGCCGAAGTGCATGATGGCGCGCATCGCGAGGGACGCGACCTCGTTGATGAAGATGCGGGCGCGCGTGTGGGAGTACACCTTGCAGATGGTGTCCACGACCTCGCTGCCGTACTCGCCGACCTCGTCGTCGGCGATGGTGCCCTCGACGAGCTGGCCGTCCTCGATGACGACGGGTTCGCCGATCGTGCCGCGGAACTCCATGTTGAGGTCGTCCGGGAGGAGTTCGCTGAAGATCTGGCGGCCCGTCCAGTAGTCGGTGCCGTCGTCCTCCTGGCCCGCCGGTGCGGGGAGCTCGTCGATGCTCGTCCCGCGGAGCAGGTCCGAGGCCTGACTCTCGTTGAAGTGCGGGTTCGTGTGGGTCAGGAGGTACATCCCGCTGATGTGGTCCTGGATGGCGCCGATGATGTTCTCCCCGAAGCGTGGGGAGAGGATCTGTTCCTGCACGCGCATGAGGACGCGGGCCTCGGCCCGGGCCTCCTCGTTCTGGAGGGCGTGCATGTTCATCTCGTCGCCGTCGAAGTCCGCGTTGTACGGCGGGCAGACGACGGTGTTGAGGCGGAACGTCTTGTACGGCATCACCACGACCTCGTGGGCCATGATGGACATCCGGTGCAGCGACGGCTGCCGGTTGAAGATGACGATGTCGCCGTCGATGAGGTGTCGCTGGACCTCCCAGCCGGGCTCGACGCGTTCCGCGAGCTCCTCACACACCTTCTCGGTGACGCGGACGCGGCGGCCGTCGGGGCGCTTCACGTAGTTCGCGCCCGGGTGGCCCTCGGGGCCATTTCGAACGTACTGGCGGGCGCGCTCGACGTTCTGCTCGTTGACCACCATCGTCTGCGTCATCTCCTTCGCGACGCGGTCCGGGACGCCGACCTCGTTCAGGCTGAGGGTCGGGTCGGGACTGATGACGGTCCGGGCGCTGAAGTTCACGCGCTTCCCGGACAGCGAGCCACGGAAGCGGCCCTCCTTGCCCTTGAGGCGCTGACTCAGCGTCTTGAGCGGGCGGCCGGAGCGGTGGCGTGCCGGCGGTGTCCCCGAGATCTCGTTGTCACAGAACGTGGTGACGTGGTACTGGAGGAGCTCCCAGAGGTCCTCGATGATGAGCTGTGGCGCACCCGCTTCGCGGTTCTCCATGAACCGCTGGTTGATGCGGATGATGTCCACGAGCTTGTGGGTGAGGTCGTCCTCGGAGCGCTGCCCGTTGTCCAGCGTGATGGACGGGCGCGCAGTGACGGGTGGGACGGGGAGGACGGTGAGGATCATCCACTCGGGGCGTGAGTGCTCCGAGTCGATGCCGAGCACCTCGATGTCCTCGTCCGGGATGTCCTCGAACCAGTCCCTGATGTCGCTCGGCATGAGCTTGTTCATGTCCTCGGTCGTGAGGTCCTCGCCGAGCGCTTTCTCGATCGCCTTGCGGTCCTCGCGGCGTGGTCGGAACTCGCCGGACAGGATCTCGTTGATCCGGTCGATGGCGAGCCCCGTCTTCTCCGCGAGCTCCTGGGGGCTCATACCCTGGTCGTCCTCGTCCTCGCCGGGCTGCATCGCGGCGGCGATGCGCTCCGGGTAGTCCGAAGCGAGGACCTGCTGGACCTCGTAGTACGTCGTCGGCTTCTCGTGCTTGACGTCGTACTGGGCCTCCCCACAGTAGGGGCAGTTGTTCTTCTTCCGGGCCTCCCGGATGGCGGCCTTCGTGACGTCGCTGACGTCCTGCTTCAGGCCCTTCGTCCGCTCGATGTCACCGAGGAACTCGTCCTTCTCGTCCTCCGTGAGCAGGAGCTTGTTGCACTCGCGGCACGTCCCGCGGAGCAGACGGCGGATGAGCTTCGCGAACCCGACGTGGATGACGGGCGCGGCGAGCTCGATGTGGCCGAAGTGGCCGTTACACGACCCGCTGCGCTGGCCGCACGTCTTGCACTCCAGGCCGGGGTCGATGACGCCGAGCCGGGGGTCCATGAGCCCCATGTCGATGGGGAAGCCGTCGTCGTCGTACGTGTCCGCCGTGATAACCTTCGTGGCGGACATCTCGCGGTACTCCTCCGGGTTCATCAGCCCGAAGCTGATCTCCCCGATCTCCTTGGGTGATTGTCCGGTGCTCATTATCGTACTGCGTCCTCCAGTTCGAGGCGCGGGGCGATGCCAAGCGCCTTCATCTCGTCGAGCAGGAGCTTGAACGCGTAGCTCATCTCGATGTTGTGCACGTCGGTCTCCTCCTCACAGTTCGGACAGTAGACGCGGCGTTGCTCGCGGTTCTCCACCGCGGTCATGCCACAGTTCCCACAGACGTGGACCATCTCGCGGTCCGAGGAGTCCAGGAGGCGTTCCTTGAGCACCATCGCGGCCCCGTGGCCGATGACGGTGTCACGCTCCATCTCCCCGACACGCAGACCACCCTCGCGGGCGCGACCCTCGGTGGGCTGCCGCGTGAGGACCTGCACGGGGCCCTTGGAGCGAGCGTGGATCTTGTTCGACACCATGTGGTAGAGCTTGTGGTAGAAGATGGTGCCGACGAAGATCTTCGCCTGGATCTTCTCGCCGGAGACGCCCGAGTAGAGGACCTCCTTCCCGGAGTACTCGAAGCCGTTCTCCTCGAGCTTCTCCCGGAGCTGCTCCTCGTCCTCGCCCGTGAAGGCGGTGCCGTCGACGCGGCGACCGTCGAGTGCGCCGGCTTTCCCGCCGAGCATCTCGAGCACGTGGCCGACCGTCATGCGGGACGGGAGCGCGTGCGGGTTGAGGACGAGGTCGGGCACGACGCCCTCCTGGGTGAACGGCATGTCCTCGTGTGGTGCGAGGTGGCCGACGACGCCCTTCTGGCCGTGGCGGCTCGCGAACTTGTCCCCGAGTTCGGGGATCCGCTGGTCGCGGACGCTGACCTTCGCCAGCTTCGAGCCATCCTCACCCTCCATGAGGGTGACCGTGTCGACGACGCCGTCCTCGCCGGACCGCATCGTCACCGATGTTTCGCGGCGCTTCTGGGGGCTGAGGCCACCCATGTCGTCGGGCTCCTCGAGGAACCGCGGCGGGCTGGTCTTCCCGAGGAGCACGCTGTTCTCGTCCACGACGGTCTCGGGGTTGACCATGCCGTCGTCGTCGAGGTGCGTGTACGCCTCCTCGCCGCGGGCGCCCCGGACGTCGTCCTCCGGGATCTCGAAGCGGTCCTCCTGCCCACCGGGGTAGCGGCGTTCCTCGCCCTCGTAGGTGCGGAAGAAGTGCGAGCGGGAGAGGGCGCGTTCGACGCTGCCCTTGTTCATGACGAGCGCGTCCTCGATGTTGAAGCCCTCGTAGGACATGACCGCGACGACGAAGTTCTGCCCCGCTGGGCGCTCGTCGTACCCGATCTGGTCCGTCGTCTGCGTCTTCACCATCGCCGCCTGCGGGTAGTGCAGGAGGTGCTGGCGGGTGTCCGGCCGGATGCGGTAGTTCGCCGCCGGCAGACCCAGTGACTGTTTCATCATCCCCGCCCCCATCGTGATGCGGGGGCTGGCGTTGTGCTCGGGGTACGGAATCATCCCCGCACCGATACCGAAGATGAGCTGCGGGTCGACCTCGAGGTGCGTGTGGTCCTCGGTGAGCTCCTCGCGCTCGACGGCGACGAGGATGTCCTCCTCCTCCTCGGCGTCGATGAACTCGACCTTCCCTGCCCTGACGAGGTCTTCGAAGTCGATGTCGCCCGACTTGATCGCGTCGACCTCCTCCGGCGCGATGAGCGGCTCGCCGTTCTCCACGACGAGGAGTGGTCGGCGGGCGCGGCCCGCGTCGGCGTTCACGATGACCTCACGCGTGCGGTCCTTCACCGACACGTTCACCATCTCGGAGACGTCGCCGCGGCGGCGTGCCTCCCGGATCTGTGCTGCGAGCTCGTCGGGCTCCGGATGCGTCCCGACGAGGCTCCCGTTGACGTATACTTTGGCTTCTCGTCCCTGACTCATACTAGTCGTCCGCCGATGTTGGTTCGGTCGTGAGCGCTGCGATGCCCTCCACACCCATGGACGCGAGTTCGGCCTTCAGGCCCTTCTCGTCCTCCACGTCCTGTGAGAGCTCCATCGCCTGCGCGAAGTTCTTCACCAGCCCACAGTTCGGCCCCTCCGGCGTCTCGGACGGGCAGATGCGACCCCACTGGGTCGCGTGCAGGTCGCGGGCCTCGAAGTGGGGCTGCGAGCGTGAGAGCGGGCTGCGCAGCCGCCGAAGGTGGGAGAGGACCCCCATGAAGTCCGTTCGGTCGACGAGCTGGCTGACGCCAGACCGTCCACCCACCCAGTTCCCCGTCGCGATGGGGTGCTCGAGGCGCTCGGTCAGCACGTCGCTCCGCACGACGGTGTTGACGGTGAGCTGCCGGTTCCGCATGTTCGCGCGCTCAAGCTGGTACTTCACGTCACGCGCGAGCTTGTTGAGCGCCGTCCGGAACAGGTCCGTCATCAGGTCACCGCTGACCTTGAGGCGCTTGTTGGCGTAGTGGTCCTTGTCGTCCGAGTCGCGGCGACCGAGCGCGAGTTCGAAGCACGCCTCCGCCATCCGGCAGAGGTAGTACGCCTTGTTGATCCGCGTCTCCTCCTCCTCGATGCCCTCCTCGTGGAGGTGCGGGAGCAGGTAGCGGTCGATGACGTAGTTCGCGCGCTTCAGCTGGTAGTTCTTCCCCTGGCCGGAGGCGACCCGCTTCCCGAGGGTCTCGATGGCTTCCTCCTGGGTCTGAACCTCCGCTTCCTCCAGGTTCTCCAGCATGAACTTCACGATCTCGGGGTCCTCGCTGACCCGGTGCACGATCTCCTCGTCGGATTCGAGACCGAGCGCGCGCACCAGCGTCACGAAGTTGATCGAACCCGAGACGCTGGGGAACGACACCTCGAGGATGCCCGAACGATTGCGCTCCACCAGCACGAGGGCACGGTAGCCCCGGCGCTGACTGAACGTCTTCGCGACCTGGATCTCGTCGCCGTACTTCGTGTCGTACTCGGCGAGGATCTTGTTCGGCGCGAGGTCCTCGCTCGTCATGAGGACGCGCTCGCTGCCGTTGATGATGAAGTAGCCACCCGGGTCTGCGGGGTCCTCACCGATCTCGATGAGTTCCTCGTCGCTGAAGCCCGCGATGTTACACTTCTCAGACCCGACCATGATCGGCATCCGGCCGACCTTGGTCTCGGTCGTGTCCAGGACCTTCTCCTCCTCTTCCTCACCGCCCCGCACGATGCTCATCTCCATGAACACCGGCGCGGAGTACGTGATGTTCCGGAGGCGAGCCTCCTGCGGATAGAGGAGCTCCTCGGACCCGTCCGCCTCACGCACGCGCGGCGTCAAGATGCGAACGTCACCGAGTTCGACCCACACCGGCTCCTCGTCCTCCTTGTCGCCGATGTCCGTCTCGATCTGTCCTTTCTCGGTTACGACCTCCTGCATCCCTCGCTCGAGGAACGCGTTGAAGGACCGATAGTGGTGCTCTGCCAGCCGTTCTTTGGAGAAGTACGCCTTCGACAGCGCACGTCGATCTTCCGTGTCCATATTATTCGATCACCAGTCGGTACACGATCGCCTGGTCCGTGGTCCGCGAATCCCGAATCACCTTGATGACGTCCCCGATTTCGGCGTCATCCGGGAGCGCGGGATCCTTCCGCCTGATCTTCGGCAGGCTCGTTCGGTCGATTCCATACTCCTCGAGGACGTTCTCGACTTCGTCTTCGTCGAGAACGACGTGCTCTGGTACGAGTTCGTGTTGGCTTACGTCTACCATGGGCGCACCTGTGTAGGGGGAGGAATGGCTCTCACGAGATACTACAGGGAGGTACCGTCGGCGTTTAGTTAAGTCTTGTTAAGTGAGTCCGGCGCGGTAGCTAGTCCCCCAACCCACGCCACGCCCTACCATAGCCACTGCGAGCAGAAAGCCTTAAAGTTACCCCGGCGGTAGGGGTGAATGCGAAGGCCCGGGTGGTGTAGTGGCCCATCATACGACCCTGTCACGGTCGTGACGCGGGTTCAAATCCCGCCTCGGGCGCTTCTCCGAAAACCGCACCCGTGAGAGACCACTGTGTCTTTCACCGTTCGGTTTGAGTGAAAGCGAACCAGAGGGATTTGAACACCCGGAGACGCACGTTCGCGAACGCAGAGAGCGAAACCGTCTCCACAGGGTTCAAATCCCGCCTCGGGCGCTTCTCCGAAAACCGCACCCGTGAGAGACCACTGTGTCTTTCACCGTTCGGTTTGAGTGAAAGCGAACCAGAGGGATTTGAACACCCGGAGACGCACGTTCGCG
>Ga0207732_100065_pt1 | contig 89987 bp, 81 predicted proteins | sample A23P1SouthBayCA_FD_187733 | JGI IMG/M metagenome (GOLD analysis project Ga0207732, IMG submission 187733) | Aerobic enrichment media microbial communities from Eden Landing Ponds, California, USA - A23 P3 (4) (SPAdes) | ecosystem: Environmental > Aquatic > Marine > Unclassified | place... | reverse complement strand
ACAGGCTGTTCGGTGTCGGGGTTCGGGGCTTTCTGTCGCTGGACTTTCGACGCCTGCTGGTCGGTCGCGGAGTAGAGGTTGGCGTCTCCGCCGTGAACTTCGGTCTGGAACGCCTCGTACTCACGGGCGATCAGGTCAGCCTTCCTGTTGGTCAACGAATGGAGTTTGACCCGCACCGTGGTTGAGACGTTCCGTTGCATCGTTATTCACCTGCTTGGGAGTCGATGTACTCCTCGATGACCTCGCTGGATACGTCGCCCGCACTTGAGACGAAGTACGAGCGCGTCCACAGCGAGGGCAGACCGAAGTTGAACTGGTCGCGGAGGTGGCGCGAGGAGTAGCCCTTGACCTGTTGCATAATCTTGTTCGGGGCGAGTGTCGGGTCGCCCGTGATGAACAGGTGTACGTGGTCGGGGCGAATCGCCAACTCCAGTATCTCTAACCCGAGTTCGTCGGCTTTCTCCTCGATGAGTGCTTTGAGCCGGTCGCGTACCTCGCCCTCAAGCACCGATTTGCGGTACTTCGGGCACCAGATGAAGTGGTACTGGAGTTTGTGGACGTTAGTACGTTCCCTGTCGAACCCACGAGGCATCGTCAGTATATAAAAGCCACTCACCTAAAGATGTGGCGCAAACATCTAACCACAACCGTGGCTATGAGCGTGAAGAGATTCCCAGTTGTCGGCTTCATCCCACCCCTGAAGGGGTGGGCTTTCGCCTCGCTACCGCTGTAAGTCTCGGTAGTTATGCCTGGTCGAGGATGGAACGTAATCCTGAGGCGTTGGGTGATTAGGCAAGAGCGTGCCGTAGCGGTGTCGACACGTTGCCTCGATTGCTATTCTGGGGATTCGAATTCGGATGAGCCAGCCGGTTCTGAGTACGTTCAGTATGAGTTGTCACGCTGACGCAGCGCATATACCCAGGCTGCCGCCGTATCTCGACCCGTCTGCGATTGAACCAAGACGTCGGTTCAATCGTCCCCCGTGGCGGCGTCTTTTCCTTCAGTACGGAACTCATCTGACTGCAGGCTCTCTTCGACACTCTGGTTCGATTGTGGTTCGTAGTCAATGACAGCCTTTTCAGTCGGTAATGCTCGAACTTCCATTCCCCGCCACTCTCCGTCGATTCCGAGTAATGCCTGCGAGTAACCTTTCTCATCGCTCCCGGGAATCGCATCTTGGACGAATCGCATTTGGGCGTAGTTCAAACCGAATTCATCAGCCCACTGTTCATCCATCCCGTCGAGTTTGTGGAACTGCTTGATGGCACATTGGTCAAGAATCATCTCTGCTTGCGGCTGCTGGAAGAACTCATCGACGGTCTGTGTGACGAGGCGAATCGAGAGGTCGTGGTGGCGGTGATGGCGGAATATCGTTTCGAGGTATTCGAGTGTTGCCGAATCAGAGAGAATGTATCTCGCCTCGTCGACGACGAGAACGACCGATTTGTCTGTGGTCTTGGCACGCTCGTAGACGAGGGTTATGAGTAACTCCATCAGGAGACTCGTATGCCCACCGATCGACCCACCCTGCTGCTGGAGATCCAGATACACGATATCTTCATCTCTGATATCGAATTCACTGTGCCGGCCCAAATTCTCCAGCTGCCCATTCTCCTCGAACGGTCGCAACTGATCAAGCAACCAAACTACGTCGGATTGGATCTTCTCACTCTCCGCTTCGACGCGAACGACGTACTCTTCCGGATTCTCGTTCATCGATTCGAGGATATCCAGTACGTCGCGAACCGTGGGACTCTCGCGGTCGTGTGTCGAGACATCTTCGGTTATTCCCTTCCGGTCGTACGCCTCGTCGATCGCCAATTCCAACGTGGTCCGTCGATCGCCCAGCTCCACATCTCGGTGACCGAAGAAGTTCGTGAAGAAACTCACCGCACGATTACGACGCTCCTTGAGGAGGCTTGCATCATCCCCTCGCGCATTCAACACATGCTCCGGTGTTGGCTTGATTTCTAGGGGGTTCAGTCCAAGCGTCCCGCCGACAGTAATCCGTCTGCCACCGAGGGCCTCTGCGACCCCGGCCCAATTGTTCAGCGGTTCAAGAATAACGCCGATTCGGTCCGGGTCTTGTTCGATTGAGCGAATGAAGTTCTGCTTGGCACCAAAGCTCTTCCCCGAGCCAGGATCGCCCACAGTCAGCGACCCACCGCTGAAGCGGTGGGCTTGTCGGTGGACTCCCGTTCGAACTCCAAACTAGAGTGGACGTTGGACACGTCGCTCACGTTCAACGTCCCCGACTTCAGGGCAAGCTGACCGTTGCCCAACCCATCGGGACGTTTGCCCGATGGTAAAGCTAACAATCTGAGGCCAACGTTCTTCGCCGCGTTATAATCGCCATCCACTTCGTACCCACACTCGTTGCACGCGAACCACCCCGTCTCCGTGTCTCGATTCGTGCTGGATTGATGGCCGCACTTCGAGCAAGTCTGCGAGGAAAACGCCGGATTGACTGACTCGACTCGGATGCCGTACTCGGCGGCCTTGTACGCGACCTGCTCTTGCAGTTCTCGGAACGCCCAGTTATGCATCTGCCGTTTCAGGCGGTCGTCGCAGGCGCCCATGCGCTCGCGGATGTGGGTCAGGTCTTCGACGGCGATGTACGAGCAATCGTGCCGCAGGGCTTCCTCCACGATGCCACGTGAGATGGTGTGCAGGCGATTCAGGACGAAGCGGTTTTCACGCCCCGACAGTCGCCGAAGTGCCTGCCGAGCGGAGCGTGTGCCTTTGTCCTGGAGGCTCCGTCGCACGCGGAAGTAGTGGTTCTGCCCCCACAGCAGTGTGCCGCCGTCAAAGAACCGCCCCGTGCTGGTGACGGCGACGTTCTTCAGGTTCAAATCCACGCCGAGAACGCGGTCGCCGTCGCGTTGGTCTACCTCTTTTTGGATGACAACGTGGAGGTAGAAGGAGTCTTCATCCTCGCGATAGTGGAGCGTTCCCATCCGGTTCTCGTAGTCGTCGTCTTCGAGATACGACCGCTGGTACTCACCAAGAATGAAGTCGGCTTCGACGCGCCCATTCACCGTCGAGAGGGTGGCGTACTCGTCCTTGATGGTCAGCGTCCGTTTGTCGTACACGGCAGAAGGTTCAGCGAACGACGGGAGCGGACGGCTGTTGCCCTTCTCCCACTCCGCAACCGTACTTTTCATCGCTTCGACTGCTTTGGAGTAGGCACGCACCACGAGGTTTGCGGGGAGGTCGGTTCTGTCCCGCAGGTCGTGGTACACTTCGTCGTGGATGGTGGACTTGTTGAGAATCAGGTCGCCATCGTCGTCTCTGCCGTGGTCGATGGTGTAGTTGGCGGCGGTGTTAAACTGCTGGATGGTCTGATGGAGGTCGTCGCGCCGCTCGTCAGGTACGTTGAGTTTGACGGGAACGGTGCGTTTGACCTCCATCGCACCCTCACGTGCGAACGGTTTGTTTATATATTCTGTGCCAGCGTTGGGGAGTCGGCCCTGCCCTCGTCGGTGGGTTGCTACACGTAGCTTACGCGCTTCCTCCCACGGCTAAAGCCGTGGGCTTCCGCGCTGTACCGCTGTGAACTTGTAAGCATAACCCGTCGGTTCGGCGGCATCAAAGAGATACGCGCCACACGTCGTACACCGAAGTGCGCTCGGGTGCTCACCGAGAGTAACGCCACTGATTGCGTCGATGAGTTCGCTGTAGGGTGCTGTCATTGCTCCACCACTGGGCAGCAGCCCGCGAGATCGCTCTCACGCATGGCTTCCCGCCCGCAGGCAGTACACCGGAAGTAGGTCATTCCGGTCGGCTCACCATGTCTGTCGAACTCCGGTAGTGGGCCCTCTACTCGGGTCGGCGTCTCGCTTTCATCGGGCTGGGTACTGGACGCAGCTGCTCCGCCGTCTGCAACAGGCCGCTCCGGCAGACGGCCGTCCGGAGTTGGGACCGTTCGATTCCGAATTTCCATATCGACTCGCCGGAGGTGCTTGCAACGCTCTGTCTCCGGTTTCTGTTGGTCCGGACACGTACACTCGTTTCGCGTGATATCGACACGGTAGGTGTTCTCGGATTCCGAGTGGACAGTGTAAATGCCGCCGGCCTGCCGCAGACTGACTTCCATCGCTTCCTCTTGTGCTCGTCTCGTCCGTGGGTCGACTGCCGATGCATCGCTGTCGCTGTTGGGTTCACTCGTCGTCATTCAATCACGGGTGCAGGTGCTTACTCGCCTGCGCCCGCCCGTCGGGCGCACGAGAAAACCCACCGTGATGCTCAGTTGAACTGCAGAAGACTCGTGTCGGTTCGATCCGAGAGATATTGCTTGATGTCGTGTTCTCGCCACCCCAGCGGTGAGAGAACGCTTTCTGCTGCACGGTGAAGCAGCGTCGCGTAGTATGCCGTATCGTAGTTCGTCGATGATTCGTGCACTAATCGAACTCGGTCCATCGAATCGGCTTGGTCGTCAACAACCACGTACGAAACCGTTTGGCCGGGCTGTTTCGCAATACCCTGCTCGCCGGCTCGCGTGAGTGCGGCAACCGTCCGGGTCTTTCGGTCGTACTCCCCTACCGGCTTCGAGACGCGTATCGTCTCGACCAGTCGGTCGGTGTCGACTTCGTCTCGTTTGAGGTCTGTAAGATAGCCCTCAAGGACATCACAGACGCGCTCTGGGTCGCGGTACTCATCGAGTGATTCAATCAGTGCTCGCTGGGCATCCGCCACGTGTTCCGGCGTGCTCCGCTGCCGGCATTCGATACCGCGGTACTTGTAGCCACCACCGAGACGCTTTCCGAAATACTTCGTCAACGCCCCCGCCTCGCTGTTTCGCTGTGGGACGAACGAGATCCAGTCGTATGCGGCTTCGTACTCCAATCGGATGTCGAGTTCCTCGGTGAGCGTACTACACAGCTCTTTGAGTGGCGTCTGTTCAGCTTCGGCTTGGGGGGTAACCCACAGACTGTCGACGATGCCGTGGACGACCCGCCAGCCGTTCTCCTCCAGTACTGATTTGGCGTCTAGGAGAATCTCTCGGGCGAACGCGTTGATTGCCTCGTGGCACTCGATGCGGCCGAACTTGGCGTTCGAGAAGCCCTGATAGCCGAAACAGGAGACAAGAATCCACTTGATGGCACTCGAACGCCCTTCGAGTTCGTGTTGTCGTTCCGGGTCGGATGTCTTCCGGAGCTCGGCCTTGATTTCGTCACGATCCTCAATGAGCGGCTCCAGTACGTCGGGAAGGTAGCCCCGGTCGTCACAGATACTGTAGCCGATTCCCGGAACGTCTGCGCGGTCAGAATGGCAGTCACAGCAGACAGTTTCGGGGCTCACGTTCCGGGTGACGATGATATTCGGATACAGGGATGAGAAATCGAGTTCGTGGACATCCTCGTGGAAGCCAACTTCTGGAGAGAAGGTGAACCCCCCACGGTCGGCGTCATGGAGTCGCCGCATCGATTTGAAGAACTCGTGACGCCAGGAATGCCATGGGACGAGGACGTTCCGGTTGCGGGCTTCTCGAATCTGAATCGCGGTCAGGATGCGACCGATGCTCGACCACGCCAATTCCTGTAGGGGTAAGCCGGAGCGCTCGACCAGATCGAGACAGCCGTCGAGGTTCGTCTGGTTCCACATGAACGTATTCGATTGGTCGATGATGGCCCGGCCGGGCACGTTGTATCGGGCCGGTGAGTGTCCGGTTTGGCCGTAGCTGTGGTACGTTGACTCGCCAGCGAGTTGGTTGTATCCCGGTTGTCGACCGAGGTCGAATCGGTCGACACCGTTCCGCTCTGCGAGGGCGTATAGGTCGGGGACGAGGTCGCTCGATTCGAGGGCGAGAACGTCCGGATCGATTGTATCGAGGCGTTCGATAACTGTTTCGAGAATCGCTGTTGGTCCGGTGACCGTCTCACCGTCGACGGAGAGATGGGTGAGTTCGTTCGCTCCGAGTTGTTCGGTTGGTGTCTCCAAGTGGACCGTTCGCAGCTCCCGCTCTGGAAGCGGTACGCGGTCGGTCTCCAGACAGAAGCGGAATTCACGCGTGAAGTCGACGTTGTACAGCCGATAGGTGCCCGGTGACTCCCACCTTGCGACCGTGCTCGCTACATCGGATACTCGTTCGATGCTGTCGATATCGAGTCGGAGCACGGGTTCGGCATCGTGTCGGAACCCAGTTCGCCACCGCTCGATAGCTGTTGTGTCGATGGCTGGAAACCCGCTGAGATGTCTTTGTGCCCGGCCGAGTAGCCCCTCGCGGTCCGCAGAGACGTAGATGGTCGGCGTGTAATCGCTAATACGGTCCACAGTCGCTCCGTCGTCGGTCAGCGACCACGCGAGAACATCCCCATCGAGGTAGTCGAATTTGTACGGCACGGCTATTCAGTTGCTTCCGGTTCTGTTTCCGATTCCAGTTCGCCGACCCGAGCTTCGAGTTGGTGGATGCGTCGCTCCTGTTCAAGCGCAATCGAGATGAGAATCGGAAACATTGGCTCATCACAGTTCAGGTATCCACCAGCGTCGGCGTGGCTTCGTGCGTGTTCGAACAGTCGATCGAATGCGGGCTGGTCACGCTGTCTGAGTGCCCGCTGGAACGGCTGCCAACGGTCGCGTATCGCACGGACTGTGTCGCGGTACGTCGGGTTAGTTCGCCCCATGTGCCACCTCCACGATCGCTCCATTGGTCTCCGCCCGCGTCGTGAGAACGTGCTTCCAGAACGCAAGCGTCGTCTGGACATAGCCGTCGCCAGTCGAATACACGAGCGTCTCGAAGCCGTCGCCGACAAAGCGAGGGCCGAACTGCGTACTCTCACAGCGAATGACGTCCTCGACGTGTTCTGCGACCGAGGCACTCAGGTCGTCTCGCTGTCGGCACGTCAGGATGACCGGTATCCCGTGGGATTGACACAGCGTACTGAGTCGTTCGACAGCCGTCCGAAGCATTGTCTCGGGATCGGGGCCACGGATATCGTCGCTCCGGTACATTGCATCGACGTCTGGTGCGACGACGATGCTCGTATCCTTGTCGACAAAATCGGTGACGCGATTGACGAGCGCGGCGTGTTGGTAGGCGGTGAAGCCGCGAGCGACATTGATACGTTCGAGGAGGCGGTTACTCGGCGCGATTCGAGCGAGCGTATCCGCCTGGGCGTGGCCGGCTGCATCAACCCAGTATGCGTCACCCTCGTTGAGTAGCAGGTGGTCAAGGACGAGCGACTGGAGCGGTCCAGTCGTCGCCTCTCCAGTTTCCAGCAGGTAACACTGGTCACCAAGAGTCGGAAGCGACGGTGTCGCTTGGCTTTCGGCGTATTGCATACGCCAGTATTCGTCGATGTCTGAGATAAGCCGTGGCGGGGTATTTCCGGAATTTCCGATACGATTGAGTTCACTTGGTGATGTAGTTGAGCAATTGCTTCGCTACATCTTCTGTGCGCTCGTCGACGAGAGTGGTCAAATACTGTTCGACATCTGCAGCACTATTGAGGGTCGCAAGGGACCACGGGAGGACGTAACTCCGTTTCCCGAGTGGCTCGCCATCGTAATCATCATCTCGGAGCGTGAGTGACTCCTCGTGATAGGTCTTCGTGGAAATCAGGACCGTAATGAGTTGGGTTCCATGGTTTGGGAGCCGAGGTGTCCCGAGAACGAGCAGCGGTCGACCTTTGTCTGAGAGTGGATCGGTCCCCCAGACGATATCGCCCCGTTCCAAATCATCGAACGCGGTCACTGTACCTCTTCCATTTCGTCGGTCTGTAGTTCTTCGAGATGCTCTTCGCCGTACTGCTCATCTGCAGCCTCGTGCTGCTGATGCAGCCGATAGGCAGATTGGAGCCGTTCCTCATCGTCAGTAATCGCCCAGTATGGGCGCTTGTGCCGCACGAGACCTCGGCCCTTCAATCGCGAGAGAGTTGCACTAACGGCGTCCGTATCCAGCCCGAGTCGCTCGGCGACCGTCGCTGCCTTCCACGCACGGTCGTCGTGCTCGTCAAGAAACAGCAGGATTCGTTCAGTGTCGTTCCGCTCGTCGAATTCGTCGCCGTCAGCGTCCTCGAATTCGTCGATATCGATAGTGCCGCTCGACATAGACTAGTGTTGGGGATGTTGGAACATAGCTGTTTGGGATGTTTGCTTGCTAGATTCGTGGGTATATTCCTGAAGGCTGGTGTGCTCTTTGTCCCCGCGCCATGTAGTACAAAAATGCTCAATTCGAAGGTGTCCCCACCGTTTGTTTCAGTAAATCGTAGCAGGCCAACCCCCAAGGCACTCGGCCTGCTCCGGCTGTAGAAAGCACTGGCCTAATAGGGCACCAACAGGGCAAATACCCGATTTTTCGTGTGACTCAGATCATGAACGGACGAGCGGTACTATTCACTCGCCGGACGGTACGTCCGCCCTCGATTTTCACCTTCAGAAACAACGAGATTATAGTGGCACATCTTCGAGAGGTGGTTCCGCATCGTCCGCTTCGTTTTCGGGTCGTTGATACGGTCACAGTAGCGCTCGTACAGCGTTCCCGGTTTCATCTCCCCGTGTTCGACGAGGATTTCATAGAGCGTTCGCTGGTGTGGGGTGAGGGTCTCGACGTTCTTTTGTCGAACCTCATCGCGAGCTTCCGGAATCGCCTCGTCGATGACTGCAGACGAGATTCGTTCGACGCCGTTCCGTTCGGCCTCTCGTGCAGCGTTCCGAAGAATTCCGATAGCGACACGGGCGTCCCCGGCAGCGGCGTTGGCGATGCGTTCGAGCTGTGGGCGGTCGATGGCATCTGGTTCAAGCCCTCGCTCGGCACGGGCATCGAGAATCCCCACAAGCTCTTCGAGGCCGTACCGCTCGAAGCGGATTCGCGTACTGCTGGTGAGGCGGCTCGATAGGCGGTCGTCAAGGCGGGCGAACAGCTCCTCTTCGCGGTTCGCAATCAGTATCATCGAGATATTCGACATCGTGTAGAGATCATACAGGACATCCATGTTCTCCAGTTGGTCGACCTCGTCGAGAATCACGAGATACGATGGGCCATCGTAGTTCCGAAGCCGTTCGAGGAGTTCGTCTTTCGGCGTCGACTGCCGGTGGACATCCAGCGTCTGGCCGATGCCTTCGAGGATTCGGTAAATCGCTCGAAATCGGGTGTAGTTCTGCCAGCAGTTCACGTACTGATAGTTCACGTCGATGACTTCGCGACGAAGCCGCTCGACGGTAAACTGGGCGAGACACGTCTTTCCGGTTCCCGAGGGACCGAACAGGAACGCTGTTTCGGCGGGTTCGTCGCGGGTAATCGGTTCGAGGGCGTTCGAGAGTTGGTTCGCTTCGGAATCGCGGTGGACGACTTCTTGCGGCACGAAATCGGCCTGTAGTACCCGCGCATCCCGAATCATTGCGCACCCTGTTTTGACGCGAGCGTATTAAGCGGAAGTGGGTGATTTCCGATTCTTCCGCTTCGGGTCGAGTATTGGAATCGGAAGAATCGGAACGCTTGCGCACAGGGATATGAGTGCTCTTCTGGATGGTCTGGATAGAAAATGGGATCACAACTCACGCCGATTGCGTTCGATATCGAAACGACGGGCTTCGAGACGGATGCGTTGGTCACCGTCGTCGGGTTTTCGCTACCGATTGGCTGCCGGGTGCTGTTGAATACGGGTGGTCGCTCCGTCGATGAAGCAGCGATGGAGCATCGACTCGAAGAGACGTTCGAGACTACGCTCAAGCTGAGCAGCCATCAGGGCGAGGCTGAACTGCTTGAGGCGGTCACGTCGTTCGCTGCGGAGGCGTTGACACCTAGGGAGTACCTTCTGGTCGCCTACAACGGTGAGCGATATCGGAACGGGTTCGACCTGCCGTTTCTTCGGACGCGCTATGCGCTACAGGACGTTCCGTGGCCGTTCGTCGATTTGCCGTACGCGGACGTGATGCCGATTTTCCAACATCGGTTCAATACACAGCTCGGCGACGGAGCGGCGGCCGATCTTGAAACGGTGTATGAGACACTCGTCGGTCGTGGGTTGACGGCAGTCGATCCATTCGAAACGAGTCAGGAAGCAGTGACCGCATTCGAAGCGGGCGATTTTGAGCGGCTTATTCAGCACAACGCTGCCGATATTCTACGGACGCGGGCTTTGGCTTCCCTTGCAGAGCGATACTGCGGAAAATCGGACTTCAACCTCAAATCGCTGACTCCTACGGTGTGTGACTAACTTGAGCTGATTAGCGCAGAATCGACCGACACTCTTGGCCTCTACCTGAGCTATCCTACCTCGCAGCGCGCCGGCCGAGAATGAACACCAAGAGAGCGACTAAGACCGCACCGAGCCCTGTTTCGATTGTAGTCAATGCCCGTCCAAATCCAACCGGTTTGAAGTCACCGAATCCAAGAGCGGTGAATGTTAGTGTCGAATAATACACTGCGTTGAGTAGCTCGAGCGGGTCACTGAATATCTGGGTGTACGTAATAGGAGTGCCACCATTCGGCTTCATCCATCCACCAACCGGGAACAGCAGCGCGAATCCAAGAATGATTCCTATACTGTACCCGATAACACGCCATGGGCTCTCACCATACAGAAGTGTTGCCCGGGCTACCTTTGCTCGGGTATATCTGGCCCCTGCAATTATTCGCGTCTCCAACGAGTCTGTACGGGCTGCTGCCTGTTTGTAGTCCCGCTTTTGGAGGTCCTGACGGCGAATAAAACATCGTGCCTGCAACTGCGGTCGGGCAGCTTTCCTAGCAAGTTCCCCTAATGCCCGGTACACACTCTTCGCTTTGTCTGCGTCTTCATATTGGCCGTCGGATTCATACCTTGGATCGTAGACGCAACACGGCCGAGACCGCATCGCCTTGATAGAGTGAGGGTTCGGAACCCGATCGCTCTCGGCGTGTCCGAGAAATCGGGTTGAATCATCGACACGGACATCGCCTAGAAGGGCACCGGAAAGTCGTGCTCCACGGAGATCTGCCCCAAAGAGTGTCGCTCGACTCAGAAGCGCCGATTCTAGATTTGCCTCTCGAAGATCTGCATTGCTGAAATCGGCGTCCGTCAAGTCCGCTTCTGCAAACGCAGCTCTGTTGAGCGATACTGAGTCAAACGAAGCTTGGCGGTTGAATTCAGCCTGTCTAAAGTCCGCTCCTCCATCGAACACTACCGTCTCGAAATTCACTTTATCGCCGAACTCGGCTCGTCTAAAATCGGCGTACGTGCCGAATTTTGCGCCTCTGAACGCCGTGGTCCGTAAAAACGTGGTACGTCCGAAATCAGCTGTGTCAGTAAACGTCGTTCTCCGGAAATCTACATTCCCTGCGAATTCGGTAAATGCAAAGTTGGCGTCACCGTCAAAGCTCCCGGCTCGGAATTTCGCTAACCCATTGAATTCGGCACGCTCAAAATCTACATTGCTCTCGAACTGTGCCGCTCGGAAACTTAATACCTCGTTGAATGTCGCGTCTTGAATGGAAACTTCGTGTTGAAACGTAGCCTCTCGGAAGGTCGTTGCCTCCTCAAATACCGCGTCATCAAGACACGCTTCACCTTCGAACACCGCACCCAGGAACACGGTAGATACCTCAACTGTCGTCCCCGACCAGTCGACAGTTCCTTCGAAAGTGGCGTGCGAAAGATTCAGCCGCTCATCTATGGAGGCACCTAGCGTACCGTTTGCCAGTTCGAAGTCACCGAACTGTGCTCCGAGGAATTGGAGTTTCCGTTCTGTCTGCCCGGATGGTGAACCGTCGGCAGCACTTTTGAGAGTTTCAACAACGGCTTCGACGACTTCAGTATCTGACTTCTCCGCTGGAGGTAGATGAAAGAGGCAGTAGTCCTCTTCGTGTTCGCTTTCGTGTGGGCACGTCCATGCTCCGTATTCGTTCAGGTACTTGGAATCAACACCGAACGTATCGACTGATTCTGAATTGAGCACAAAGCTGCACGTGCCCTCATCACCCGACATATCTTCACGCAAAAACGGAGAGATTATAAAGAGCAAGGAGAATCCCCGCGCCTTTAGGTGCAGGATGAATCCGACACTCTGACTGCCAATCTACCGACGACACTCCTGTTTGATATTCAACGCCCGGTCGTTGATTTTAATACATATTTTCTCATAACTGGTTATGTATTGCAGAAAATGCTGGAGACGACCCGCACCTACGTCGCACGCATCACGAACCACAGTCAGGTTCGTGAGGACCTCGACCAGTGCGGGTTCGCAGCCTCGAAACTGTGGAACATCGGACGCTACTACATCCAACAGCGGTGGGACGAAGACGGTGAGATACCCGACGAAGCCGAACTGAAATCGGAATTGAAAGACCACGAACGCTACAGTGACCTGCATTCTCAGTCAAGTCAGCGAGTTCTTGAAGAACTTGCTGAGGCGTTCATCGGTTGGTACAACTCCGACGACGGCAATAACCCACCGGGCTACCGGAAACGTGGCGACGATCACCCGCGCTCTACCGTCACGTGGAAAAAGAAAGGCATCAAACACGACGAGAAACACGGCCAACTCCGCCTCTCGAAAGGCTTCAACCTGAAAGAGAGTCGGTCTGACTTCATCCTCGTGGAGTACGAAACTCGCCCCGATGTCGAAGTCGAGAACATCCAGCAGGTGCGGGGCGTCTGGAACGGCGACCGATGGGAACTACACCTCGTCTGCAAGAAAGAAATTTCAGTCGAAGACGCACCAGGTGACAAGACGGCGGGTATCGACCTTGGTATCAGCAACTATCTCACCATCGACTACGAAGATGGTGCGAGTGAACTGTATCCGGGAAACGTGTTGAAACAGGACAAGCACTACTTCACCCACGAGGAGTATCAGACCGAAGGCGAGAACGGCCCGTCGAGGCGTGCGCAGAAGGCTCGACAGAAACTCTCTCGGCGCAAAGACCACTTCCTCCACACCCTAAGCAAGCACATCGTTGAGCGGTGTGTCGAAGAAGGTGTGGAGAAGATAGCGGTTGGCGACCTCAGCGACATCCGTAAAGACGAGACCGGCGAGTCGCGGAATTGGGGTGCGTCGGGGAACAAGAAACTCCACGGATGGGAGTTCGACCGGTTCACCACGTTGCTTGAATACAAGGCCGAGGAGCACGGCATCCTCGTTGACCGTGTAGACGAGGAAAACACGAGCAAGACGTGTTCGTGTTGCGGGCAGATTCGTGACAGCAACCGAGTGGAGCGTGGCTTATACGTCTGTGAGTCGTGCGAGACGACGATGAACGCAGACGTGAACGGTGCAGTGAACATTCGCCGAAAGATAACTCAGAGTCCCCCGACCGGGGATATGAGTAACGGCTGGTTGGCACAGCCTGAAGTCTTCCTGTTCGACCGCGAGAGCGGACGGTTCACACCGAGAGAGCAGGGAAACTGCAAACCCTAATATCCCAACGCTCGGGATTCCTTCGTCTTTAGACGGAGGGGGATGTCAACTAAATTGTGTGTACGCTGAAATCGCATACTCCCATTTTGGTGTCTTGGTCGTGGCTGCGCGCACAGCGAAGGCATGCGAGCGCAGCGAGTCTTCCTGAGCGAGCACGGAGCGGAGGGTGGGGCGGTGGTTGGCGGGTGGTGGAAAATAGACAACAAAAAGAGAACGTACGGCCCGAAGCCCGGATTACTACCGCTCCCGGAGGAATTGCCGGCCGGACCCCGTCAGCGTATCGAGTATCGACCGTTCGTGACTCTCGGGCGCTGCTCCAGACGCGAAGATGATCTTGTAATCGTCCTGTTTCAACGAAACCACGTACTCTTGCAGTCGAGTCCGGGCCTCAGTCGCTCGGAGTACACCATCGTCGACGAGCCGGCCCAGCGTCCGTTTGGTGGCCGTGTATCGAGTACAGAAGTTCTCGTCGACCATCGCCCCGGCGCCGGCGCCGTGAACGCTGACGAGGGCACCGTTGCCGAACGCCTCGCTGTCGTACACAACCTCACAGCAGTCTTCAAGTCCGAACCATAGCGCCCGGTACGGTGTGGTGTCGAATGTTTCGCTGACGACGATGACTGCTCCGAACCGTTCGAAGTTCAGCCGGTCGATGCCTTGCTGTAGCGAGAGGCTCTCTTCGATGGGGGTTTCATCGACGATGCCCGGTTCGTAGCCATTCGTTCCAGTTCCGTACGGCGATTCGCTCGTAATTCGGTCGGTGAGCCGTAGATTACGACCGAGGTACGAGGAGATGTGGAGGTTGTACGTGCCGTTCGACTGTTCGTACGCAACGACTGCGTTTCGTTCGTCCAACATCGGGTGTCACGCGACGCCTCTCGGCCTCGCACCCGTCAGGGGCCGATAAAAACGACTACTGCATCACGTCGATGTCGCTTCGACCTCCCGATACCGCTCTCGAACCGTCACTTTAGACACGCCCGCTGCGTCCGCAATCTCGGCTTGGGTAAGCAACTCCCCCGTTTCCTGTCCGGCGACATACAGCGCCCCTGCTGCAGCGCCTGCGGGGTTGCAGCTCTTTGCAACTGTATCCCCCAGTGCGTCCTCAAGGAGCATCCGTGCTTGGCGCTCTGTTTCGTTGCTCACTTCTGTCTCCGAGGCGATTTGCGGGAGGTACTGCTCTGGTCCGGCTGGTGGAACCGGCAACTCAAGCTCTCGGTTCAGCACTTTGTATCCCATTCGGACCTTCCCCTCGCCGGGTTTTGAGACTGTGGCGATCTCCTCGAACGTTCGGGGATACTCGTTGAGGCGACAGGCCGCGTACAGACACCCTGACGCAATCGCTTCGATCGACCGGCCACGAAGCACATCTTCGCGCTGTGCGGTTCGGAACAGTTGGCACGCTTGATTCCGAAGGCTCTCGGTGAAGCCGAGTGCGGCTGTCATCCGCCGAATCTCGACCATTCCCGACAGGAGGTTTCGATTGGCTTTCGTGCCGATTTTCGCGCGGGTGTGCTCGCGACGTAGCCGACCGAGGTGCCGTCGCTTCTTTCCGCTGAGTGTTCGTCCCTGTGAATCTTTCTTCCAGCCGATCTCGCTCCCGATGCCGTGGTCGTGCCGGGCAACCGTATTCGGTGCCCCTGTCCGTCGCTGCGTCGTTTCCTCTCCTTCGAACTCCCGCCACTCCGGACCGTGGTCAATTTGTTCGTCGTCGAGGATGAGGCCACAGTCTTCGCAAACTGTCTCGTGAGCGTTGGTCGTGACGCGACCATCACATTCCGGGCAATCATTCTGTTCGTCTTCCTGTACGTCCTCGTCGAACGTCTGTTCGTAGATGTTTCTCGAAGCCATCTCAGGTCACGAGGGACCTCTTCAAGCGCCCCTCGCCCGTCAGGGGCCAACAAAACACGACTGCGCTGCTGTTCGGATTTCTAACAGGTGAGGTACGTAACACCAACCGGCCCTTCGCTGCTGATCAGCTCGGGTCGTAGGGATTCGTCGCTGTATCGAGTCGATAGATATCATCGACGGCATCGAAGTCATCGTCGAACGCATAGAGGTAGCCAAGCCCCTCGGTTTGCATATACGCAATAATACAGGCGTCAACGAACGAGAGGGGTTCGTGCTGCCTGAACAGGGATTTCCCTGTCGCGAAGGCATCTGTACTGAGTGACTCGATATGGAACCGTGCGTTTTCCTCGATTCGATCAAGGAGATCGACAGCGGCCTCGTGACCGGCATGGGTTGTGAGTCCATTCAGCGTTTCCGCGAGGACGTACTCAAGAACGACTGCTTCTGGAAGCGATCCAGTGTCGACACCACGAATGACCGGCAGTGCGGTATCATGGGAACTATCGCGTCGATATGCTGCCGCAAAGAGAACTGTCGTATCGATGAGTGCGCGCGGCATCTATTCGGTGTCGACACCCCAAGCGTCATGCTCGTCCACTACATTGGTTGTCGCTTCGCCATCGTAGCCATCGAAATCGGCGAACGTTCCCGCCTGTTGTTGGACGACTTCGACACGGACACTGCCATCGGCCTCGAGCTGCCAGCGAAGCTGGTCACCGTCATCAATATCGAGTTCACGTCGAATCCGGGCAGGGATGTTCGCCTGATTCCCCGATACCTTACTTTCGGCGTCGATTCGGTCGCTACTCATACCCACCAATACGGCCTCGACCGTCAAAAGCCTAGTGTGGTGTCACACTATGTTGGAATTGCCTCGGCTCAGTCAGCTGCCTCAGCGAAGCGCTCTCGAAGCGCTTCTTCGCGCTCCTCGAACGTTTCGGCCTTCTCACGGACGCCCTCGCTCACCTGCTCGATCTGTGCGAGTGCAACCTGACTCTCCAAGCCGGTCTGGCCGTCGCCGTTCGTCTCCGCTTCGGCCTGTTGTTCGTACTCGCGTTCGACGCGTTCGAGCGTTCCATCGGGATTAAACAGGATATCGTTGGCTGTCCGGACGTAGCCATCGAGTGAATCACCCTCCTTTCCGCGGAAGAAGTGCGTCAGTGCATACGTCGCTCCGGAGTGGAGTGTCCACATGTCGATTTCGAACGGATCAGCGGCGTTCGCTCGGGCATCACTCGCTGCCTGTTGAGCGAGGTATTCGGGGAAGCCAAGGAGTTCGTAGAAGCCTTCGAGGTCGAATGGCACGTCAGGGAGGGTGAGGGTGATGTCTTGAGCGTCGGTGATGAACCCCAACAGGTCGTCCGCAACCAGTTCGAGTTGTTCCAGCACCGATTCCCACCAGGGGCCGAAGCCATCGACCTCGCCGACGTGTTTGATCACTTCTCTGTCTGTCAGTGAGCGAATCGAGTTCGCACAGTAGCTATCTCGAGCGAAGCCCTCGACGTACACCGCATTGTTCCCGAAGAAATCGTAGCCGGAGGTGACGCCCATCGTAATCGGTTCATTGCGCCCCGGGAGGGTGACCGAAAGGCCATCGAACATGATGTCCATATGCACCTCACCGCCGCCACGGTACTGCCTGATCTCTCCGAAGACGAGTTCTGATAGTGGAGTGTCCTCGTACGTTTCGGCACGGAGGACGTCTTCGAGCGCACCGTACACGTCGGTCGGATTGATGATGGTGTAACTGTCCGTCGGAACCGAGAACAACGGATCGCTATCAGCGTTATCGTTTGCCTGCTCAATGAGTCGATTCGGCTCGACGACCGCGTTGAACCGTTCTGTCTCGACCCATTCACCCGTGTAGGGGTTTTCGTAGCCGACTGTCGTTTCGGTCGCTTGCGGAAGGTTTCGAATCGCTTCGGCGAAGGTCGTCACGTCCTCGGTGTTTTGTCTCGCCTCGTACCACTCCGGGAGGTTGGTATCTGTTCTCGCGTCGACGCCAGCAAACACGGTGGATGTTTCTGGAGATTTCATTCGATTTCACGAGGGACTTCTTCGAGCGCCCCTCGCCCGTTAGGGGCCAATAAACCAATCCCGAAATCTAGGTAACCCAACAATCATTCGTTGTTTGGGGGCGCAAGATACGATTCGAGTGCGTCGACGACGGTCTGTACGAATGCTTCCCCAACCCGGCCTTGTCGCCGAACGATTGCAGCATGCTTCGGCGATGCCACTACCCAAGGTGACGCGAAGCTCTGTCGTGGCATCCCGCCTTCGACCCAGTCGGCGTCGTCAAGAGCGATTCCTTCGTCATGCGGGGTCGTCGTCAAGGTAACCGTCATGTACTCCTCGTCGCCGAACGGGTGATTGTGGTTGTTCAGGATGAGCCACGGGCGTGGATTTTCCCCCGACTTGAACGGATCTGGTCCCCAAACGACATCGCCCCGTTCGTAGCTCATCCGGTCTCCTCGTCGTCGACGGCGTGTTCCAGCCATTCGTCCATGTCTTCCTCACCGAAACGGTCGTTCGCAGCTCGGGTGCTCTCGTAGAGTCCCGTGTAGGCGGCCACCTCGTCGGCTTCACCGATCGCCCAGTAGTTGCCCTTGTGGCGGACGAGCCCGCGCTCTTCGAGGCGCGAGAGGACGACACTGATGCTGCCTGCTTTCACGTCGGTCGCGTCGCGAATCTCACTCTGGGTGAACGCCTGCTCTGGATTCGCAGCGAGGAACCGCATCACGCGGTCAGCGTTCGTTTCATCCCGGTGCTGAAGGCTGTCCTCCGGAGACGTTTCGAACGTCTCGATGTCGATTGGCATATGTATTTCTATGTCTCTAATGTATTAGACGTATCGACGTATTTTCTAATTGTACAATCGGTTGTCGATGGGCTGTACGTTCGTCTCTGTGCCTCACGGGAGTTCCGGAATTACCTCGTAGCACTCGGGGAGGCCAGTGTCTGTTCTCACGTCGACGCCTGCGAACACGGTAGATGTGTCTAGAGATTTCATTCGGTCTCACGAGGGACTGCTTTGAGCGCCCCTCGCCCGTCTGGGGCCAATAAACCCCGACTGCGGTGCTGTTACGCTCGGCTGAGGAGAACGCCCACGACTGCAGCCAAGGGGGTACTCAGAGCCGAGACGCGACTCGTCGAAGTTTCCGTGGAGACGTTCATCACCAAGCGGTCTGGCCGCTACCTTGTCGAATCCGGTATGCTCTCAGCCGGTGGGCTCGGGTCGAACCTGTCCTGAATCGTTTCTCCTTGCGGAAGTCGGCTCGCTGCCCGTGCCCCTATTCGACAAACCACAGGAGTCAGCGGTTCAAACCACATGATTGAGATGTTGGAACCAAGTAGCAACGCCTGCATGCCCCCGCTTTCCCGTCGCGCCCTCCTTTCGACGCTCGCTGCGAGCTCCACGAGCTGTCTCGCCGGATGTAACGCTCTCTCCCGAGACTCTCATTCACCCTCGACACAGTCCCGTAACTTCGGTGGTAACCCGCTCTACATCGCCGACGGCGTTTCGCTTCCGGAGGAATCAGACCCGGTCACCGTCGAGGGTCCTACCGGTGGGCGACTCGCGCTCTTCCCGCCCGAACTCTCGGATACCGCGGCTCCGCTCCGCGCGCTACGGGGTTCCACCCCAGTGGCCATCGTTGGCCGTGACGCACAGGGTGCCCTCATGGACATCTGCGCGGCCGACGGCCGCTCGTACGGCTTCACAAGCGACAGCTCGAGGATGGGAACCCATGTCGCCGCTGCCGTCCCGTACGGCGACAGTCTCGCCACCCATCGATTCGAGGGGCGTGATTTGCCTCGCGACCTCCCTCAGGTCGTCGATGAGATCCTGAACACGCCTCGCTTCGTATGTACCGTCGACACGGATCTACCGAGTCTCCCCGACGAGTTCGACAAGCGAGCGAGAACACTCGGGTCTGCCTTCATCCACGGCCGCACCGACGTCGCCAGCTTCCTTCGCCGCGACACCGTCCGAGTACTCCCTGACGCGGATCCGGTCGCCATCGAGGTTCGTCTCAACGGCACAATCTACGGCGGCGGTAACATGGGTGGTGACGGCCGATACACCGCCGATCAGGTTCGACTCGTGGTGTCGTTCGACAACCCTGTACGCGCGACGGCGCCACAGGACGTCGAGACTGACGAGATTGAGGTTCGGCGTGATGTCGACGGACAAGGCGGCGCTGTCGAGCACCGGTTCACGCCGAGGAGCGACGAAGCACGGCGGCAGTTCACAGCCTGTCAACACTCCTTTGTGACCGCTTCGGAACTTCCTGACCGGTTCTCGTACACGGCCAATGGGCGGTTCAGGTGGCGTGACAACCGATTCATCCGCGAGGACGACCGTTGGAACCACCACACACCTGGCCAAGCGGTGTGGTATCCCGGTCTACGGTGACGACGGCGCGCTGTCTCGCCCTAGAATCGAATGCCGATGAAATAGCGGTTGTAGCGACCAAGAAAGCGGCGCTGCTGAAGTCCCGAGTAAGCCTCTCGAACTGCCGCTTATCGTCTGATTGAGAGTCGGCGTTTTTGATTCTCGCCCCAATCACTTACGCAGTTGGACAAAATACCCTGAATAATGAGCGACCTCCTGATTCACGATGCAATTGTCGTCACGGTGGATCAAGAGAATCGAATCCTGAGGAACGGCTCCATTCGAGTTACGGACGGTACCATTTCATCAGTCGACTCAACGAAGCCTGCAGACCGAAGCGTGACTACAGATAACGTGATTGATGCCAGCGGCAAAGTCGTGATACCTGGTCTCATCGACAGCCATCGCCACACCGATTTTACGCTCGTTCAAGGCTTGTTCAGTGAACTCGGGGGTGAGGAGTTACTCAAAGAAGCCTTCGCGTTGTATCACACCGCAGAACCAACTTTGGGTGACTCCTTCTTCGAGGCCGCGTGGCAACTCGCCTGCCTCCGTCAACTCTCACACGGCGTCACGACTGTAAACGCGATGGATTTCACGCCAGCACTCGGTGCAGAAGCGATTGGAGAAGCCGGACTCCGTGGCGTGATTGGACCGGAACTCGCAGACTTTCTCAACCCTGCATCTGCTGATGAACAACTCGCAGATGCCCGGCGGTTCATCGACACCTATCACGAGACATACGACGGACGCGTCACCGCCAGCATCGCACCAGGCGGTGAAGCCGGCTGTTCGCGGGAACTCTGGGAAGGGGTGGCCGAACTCAGGGCAGAGTATCCTGATTTACGGCTCCATACACATCTGTATGACTCTACTGCGGGCGACACGATGGCGGCGGGAAGCGGGGCCGATGACCCGCTTGAGCTACTTGACCAGTACGGCCTTCTTGATGAGCGCACGCTGTTAACCCATCTGTTGCATGCAGACCGGGACGATGCACGGCGAATCGCTGATGCTGGCGCGCACGTGCTTCACTGTCCGACCGTCTACAGCTACTTCCAAGCCGGCAAGCAAACCTGGTTCCCGCTCCCGGCACTCCAAGAGTTTGACGTAAACGTGGCTATCGGGTTGGACGACCCGTTCTGGTTCGACTCGTGGGACCTTATTCAGGAGGCCAAACACGCTCGCCTGCTATCGAACTTCGAGTACGGCGCACAGCAATGGTCGTCGTACGAGTTGCTCGAAATGCTCACCATCGATGCCGCCCGTGCTCTTGGCCTCGACGACCAAATCGGGAGTCTCGAACCCGGGAAACGGGCCGATCTCGTCATCATTGATGTCGATACTCCCCGCCATCAGCCCTACAGTAACCTCCCATCAGTACTGATGAACACCGCAACTGCGGGAGACATCGAGACCGTCGTCGTCGATGGTGAGGTTCTCATGGAGGGACGGTCGGTCAAATCGATGGATGTCAAGAGCGTTCAAGCAGCTGCAACACGCGAGCGAGAGCGCCTCCAGAGGAACACTGGTTGGCAAACATCGCTCGCTGGCAGTACGCCGCCAGACGAGTCGATACTACGGCGGGTGTCTGCCCGGCCCCTGTTGCGAGCGATGAAGCAGTATAGTCGCGGCGTTGCCAATCGACACTTCTAGAACTCTGTGCAGCGTCGGAATGCTTGAGCATATGCGTAGATAGTGAGACGGGCACTCACCGGAGGAGGGGAATGGGTGGGGTTTGGGACTGAACAGCTCGGAGAGAACACGTCTACATCGTTGGTTCAGGCGCTCATCTTTTCTGACCCTCCTGTGATTGCCCGATAGAATGATACTGAATAGACCGTCAGGAAGCCCCCAACGAGAACACCAGCGAGGGCGACGATAAGGGCTGTACTGACGACAATCGGGAATGAAGGGTCGGGAAGGGCGAACATCGCCGGTGGCTGAGGCGACAAGATGACGGACGCGGCAGTGAAGATGATGCCGGCGAGACCACCAACGATGGCGCCGATGAGCGAGTACCCGAGTGTACTCACCAGATGATGGCGAACCACTGAGATGCTTTGTTTAAATCCACCTACCACATTCCTGCCATCAAGGACGATTGCTTGTCCGTAGAACTGGGCGAAGAAGAGGAGGAGGAGATACATGAGAAAGACAATGGCGACGATGAGACTGACTACAGCGAGACCGCCGGTAGTCACTGACTGCGGGTCGCCGTTCTGGAAGAGCAACGCGCCGCCGAAGATGACGCCGACGAACGCAATCATCCCGAGGAGGAAATTGATTGCCATCAGTCCAAAATACGCCACGAGTATCGAGACGTAATTGGATTTTCCCTCCTCGATGAACGTCTGGAACGTCGTTCGTCGATCGATCGCCTCGTCGGCCATGCCGATTAGTCCGCCTTGGAAAAACGGCATTACAACGATCAATACGGACGAAAGCCCAAGCGAGACGATGCCACTGAGAAACGGATCGGTTGACTGCAAGGCTAGCTGTGGCACCTGAAATGCCATCAGTATCACCACTGGGACGAACAGGATCGGATTCTCAAGGAGGGTACTGGGCGTCTGGCGGAGGGAATTCAGGGCGGGGGAACTGTTAGTCATTGGTCTTTGAGGGGGCGATTTCGAAGGTAGTGATCATACCGAGCAATTCAGTCGATGTATCATTGATTGAGAGGCCTGCCGCTTCGACGAGATTTCGCGGCTCTTGGGTCCAGCGACAGCCCATCTTCGCATAGTGAGCATCGGCGCGCCACTCTTGGAACCGGGCAATCAGCCCCACATCACTTCGGCCATGCTCAATGAGGCGAATCGTCCCTTCGGGCTTGCAAACGCGATTCATCTCTTGGAGTGCAGCGACCGGGTCCGGAAACGTACACGTCGACAGTGCCGAGATTACGGCGTCGAAGCTGTCATCGGCAAATTCGAGGTTCTGAGCGTCCATCTCTTTGAGCGTCCCATCTCTCCCGAGGTCGGTGAGTTGGTCTTCAGCGTTTGCCAGCATATCCGGGCTGATATCGATACCGACGAGTTCGACTGTCTCGGGCAGGTACCGGAAGTTCGTTCCGGTGCCACAGGCGACATCGAGTACCTTTCCGTCCACGTCACCGAATCGATGGCGGCGATATCGACCGACGGTGGCCCTATCAAGCCATTCAAACCGACGTACTCCGTCGGCAAAATCGGCATACGATGCTTTGATGTCCGACACTGACATCGGCCGATTCGTTTCCACGTCACTATCGGGTCGTTGGTCTTCTTGATGTACTCGTCTTCGGGTCGTGTGCTCAGGTGGCGTCATCGGTTCGAACACCTCATTCTACACTTGGAATATCGCACGACCCACTCATAAGAATTATCGAAGTATTGATATAATACCAGGGACGTTTCAAAACAGAATTTGAGCGATTTGATGAGTATTAACGGCTGTCTAAGTCGAATCTTCTGATAAGTGGCGGATGTGGGGTTGTTTTGCTAAATTGCTTTTTTGAACTTATTTTGTCATGAATCGCGTTCGTTCTGGTTTCTACGTCGCACGCGCTCAGTACGTGTCACGGTCGTAGTTTCGTTGAGGAACAGTCGGAGAGTGGAGGTTTCTCGTCGTAACTCAATGCGGTACCTGTCGGGATTTGTGCTGACCCGTTCAGATGTCCATCGCTCGTCGTGGAGGTAGCGGTTGAATTCCCATACCCCCGTCCCCAAAATATCGACTCCGTGCTCCCAGTGGAACGATATCGACTCTGGGTGGTATGCAGCGGCGACGGGCAGCGGAAGGCTCAGGAACCGTAGACAGTCCTGACATTCGCTGATGGTAATATGCGATACCGGGCTCTCATCGGGGAATGGTATGTCTGTGGTGTCCCACACCTCGGTCTCGATGCGGCCCGTGCAATCCGGACAGACACCGCGACGGGATTTGAGGAGATCACCGTTCTGTTCCCAGATTACAGCCTTGATGAGTTCATCGCCGGTACGTTCCCGCACTTGGGCCGGTCGGACGCGGTATGCGTTTGCACCGTGGCCACAGTCCGTACAGTACGCGGTAAAGTACTGGTCTTCGAGCACCGCTCGAACGGTCGTTTCACCACAGAACTGGCAGCCTCCTTCCGTTTCGATGGGACCGAATTCGGGGGGTTGACGGTAGTTTTCGGCGAGGATGAATCGAACCATCTGCTCGCCGGCGTGGGTGAATGCATAGCCGTCGTCGTGTTTTCGAAGGAAGGTGCCCGTAAGTTCGCCGAGGTGGTACGATAGTTTCGAGGTGTTATCAACGGCAACACGCTCGTAGATGTCTGAAAACGACAGAGAGGCGACGCCCGTCTGTTTCTCTTCCTGTTGTGCAAGCGCGACCGTTTTGAGGATATCAATCCGGATTTCGTCGGACAAGAGCCCAAAGACCGCTTCCGCAGTCCGTTCGCTCCCCATATGAGTAAACAGGCCGCTGCGTTATTGAAACTACGGTCACGACCGAGTAACTATTTATCAATTGATGTATTTTTGTGAATAGAATTCTCGTTGTCAGGTACTCTTTTCGGAAGCCAGACTGAACTGCGTACTATGGACCGCGACCGTGCTGAAGGGGTCTTGCTTGGCCTGGCTTGTGGGGATGCACTTGGACGGCCAGTCGAGTTCAAATCGGCCGAACAAATCACGGCGCAATACGGCACCCTCTCCGAGATGGTCGGGAACGGAACGTGGGGAAAGCCAGCCGGTACCGTGACTGATGACACGGATCAAGCGCTCTGTATCGCCGAAAGCCTTGTCGAGTGTGGCGAGTTCAACCCCGAGGATGTCGCCGACAGATTCGTCGCGTGGTATGATTCGAACCCGTTCGATATCGGGAACATGACTCGCCGCTCGATTCGAGCGCTCAAACAGGGCAAACCGTGGGACGAAGCAGGTCGAGAGGTCTGGAAGGAAAGTTCAGAGGGTGCTAACGCCGGCAACGGAAGCGTGATGCGGTGTCCGCCGCTGGCACTCGCCTACCCCGACGACCCCGACCGACTCGTCCAGACAAGCCGTGAATCCTCGTTCATTACCCACGCCGACGAACGGTGTACCTACGGCTGTGCCGTGCTGAATCTCACCATCGCTGGCCTGCTTCGAGATGACGACGAACCACTCGAAACTGCCTTAGAGACCGTTCATTCCGACACTCCGGAGGAACTGCTGTCGGCGTTGGAACCAGTCGCTCGTGGCGAGGAGCTTGAGCAATTGTCCACGTCAGGCTACGTTATTCACTCGCTTCAGACAGCGCTGCACGACGGACTTCGAGCTGAGAGTGCTGAGAATGCTATCGTCACGGCGGTGAATCGAGGTGGGGATACGGATACGATTGGTGCGATTACTGGTGCTGTTGCCGGCGCTCGGTTCGGAGCGAGTGGGCTTCCTGAGAGTTGGATCGAGACAGTTGATGGTGATACGGAACTGCGTCGATCAGCGACTCGCATGCGGGACCTAACTCTCGGATAATCGATTCGGAATCTGCCCGGTGCTGAATTTCTCAGCGCTCAAGTCTAATTACCGCGTCATCATCTCCGTCAACTGGATAGAGAAGCTCGAACGCGGGATGTTTGTAGAGGGTCTCTTTACAACTACGGCAACGGGTAAAGAGCGGTTGAGTTCCATCCCAGAAATCTGCTCGTTCTATCACGGTATCCTGGTAAGTGCCGTAATGGCCTCCAGAGGCTTTGAAATGATTGAACTCTTGCTGACCACATTCCGGACAAGGGTCTCTAAGCCCATCCCAATCATCTCTCGTAATCCCTTCAATCCGATATTCCGCTCCATCATCGTCGATAACACGAATTTGAAATCTCATTTTATTCGCCTCCGCCGGTAGTGAGGCGCAATAAAACGCTCACTCGGTAGCCCCACGAGCTCTTCAATCAAGACTTGAGACGGCTCAACATCTAACTGGGGTTTATCAAGAGTTCAGGATAGAGATTTCTTGAGATTATTGACCTCAATATGGACTCAATCGGTAGCAGTTTCGTAGTCAGGGCGTTCCGCATACTCTATCGGATCCCGGCTTCCAGCATTCCGGAACGCCTCTAGCCGGAATGCACACGAGTCACAGGTCCCACAGGCTGGTGCTTCGTCACGATAGCACGACCACGTCAGATTGTACGGAACCCCGATTTCTAGACCACGTTCGGCGATCTCCGTCTTCGACCACTCAACGAACGGTGCCTCCAGCGAAATATCGGTGTCTGGTTTTGTGCCGACATTGACGACTTGCTGGAACGCCTCAAAGAACTCGGGACGGCAGTCCGGGTATCCGGAGAAGTCCTCAGAGTGGGCGCCGATGAAAACCGCCGAACAGTCATTAGCTTCTGCATAGGAGACAGCCATCGCGAGCAGGTTCGCGTTGCGGAACGGGACGTATGATGTAGGAATCTCGTCGCTTTCTACATCTGCATCTTCGACCTCCATCTCCTCGTCAGTCAGGCTCGAGGCACCAATCTGGGAGAGGTGACCTGTTTCGATGTGGAGGAAATCAGCCGCATCGACTTCCTCTGCCAGCGCTTTCGCACACTCGTACTCTTTCCCTTCAGTACGTTGGCCGTAGGAAGTGTGCAGAAAGTACGGTTCGTATCCACGGTCAATCGCCTCGTATACCGCCGTCGCACTATCCATTCCGCCAGATACCAAAATTACTGCTCGTTTCTCGTTACTCATGAGTATCTACTGCTGATCGAAACCGCCGTCGTTCATCGTCAGCCAATTCACCGACTGTCGCCTGAGACGTCGTCTTGGTCGCCGATTCGACGCCACGCATCGCTTCGCAGAGATGTGTCGCCGTCAGTTCGACTTGGACGGCTGCTGCACCAATCTCATCCGTGAGTCCCTCCGCAATATCGCGAGTTAGATTCTCCTGTATCGTCAGCCTACGGGATTGCCAACGAACGTATCTAGAGAGTTTAGAGAGCCCGACAACCTCACCGTCAGGACGGTATGCGACATGTGCAACGCCGTGGTAGGGAAGTAAGTGATGCTCACAGAGACTGTAGAACGGGATTCCCGTCTTGATGACCAGGTCGTCGGCTTCCGCGTCGAAGGTGCGCATCTCGGGCTTTGCAGCCTCACGCTGGCCTTCAGTGAGTGTTTCGAATGAGGCTGGGACTCGGCGCTGCCACGTGTCTTTCAGGCCCTCTCTGTCGGGGTCCTCTCCGAAGGCTTCCAACAACATGCGAGTTGCCTGCTGTGCCTTTTCCCAATCGATGCTACTCGCTTCCGCTGCTTCGCCGTTCGTGTGATACTGCTGGTTCGTCATGTTCCTGGGGCGTCGTTCCAGAGATCGACATGCAACCGTGGGGTGTAACGGTATCCGTATTCCATTGCCAACTCCGCGACATCGTTTCGTTTTGCATCCAGTTCCTCTCGGGTCATCCCTTCCGGCATGAGCAGTACGTCCTCGTCAGCAACAGGCGTCTCCGTTGCATCACGAAGTTCCGCAACCAGTGTCTCGATTTCCGGCATATCGTCGGGTCCAGTCACGACGAACTTCAGCTGGCTATCGTAGCTATCGACGAGTGCTGAGAGGGCGTCAGTATCGATGCGATGCTGTTCGTGACGCTCGGCCCACTCCCCGTCGCCTTTCGGATCACGCTCCGCTGTTGGCGTGCTAGAGGCGAGTTTGGGACTGATACTCGCCAGGTCGATTGCGGCATCTCGGTAGATGGTTCCGTTCGTTTCGACGGTCGTGTGGTAGCCGTAATCGGCTAACTCATCAAGTAGTTCGACCGACTCTTCGTGTATCATCGGCTCTCCACCGGTGAAGACGACGTGGTCGGCTTGGTCGTAGGACCTAATTTCGTCGACGATGTCGTCGATTGAGAGCCATGCGCCTGTTGGCTCCCATGAGGTATGGTAAGAGTCACAGAACCAACACCTGAGGTTACAGCCAGATGTTCTGACGAATACTGAGGGAACACCCGAAAGCTTCCCCTCGCCCTGGAGTGAGCAGAAGAGTTCGTTGATTGGGAGTCCGTTACCCTCAACATCGCCTTCGGGAGCGAGTTCATTGACGTTACTGGCTACCGGCATTAGTACGTCGCACAGAGCTCTCCGGTTTCTCGAACCGACACCGAGACATCGGAGACCGTTTCAGGGAACGCTTCCAACATTCGCTCTTCGAGGAGGACCGCCATTACCTCTGCAGTCGGTGGGTTTTCGAGCACCACCAGCGCATCGTCGTCACCCGACGCTTCGAAGGCGTTGATTAGTGGGTCACCGTCCTCGACGAGAAACATGTGGTCCCACTCATCGATGACGCCCGTCACGTCGCCTTTATCGACGATCCAGCCCTCTTTTGAGAGAGTGCCGGTCACCTCGACGGTAATCTGGTAGTTGTGGCCGTGTGGCCGTGAGCACTTACCGTCGTGGTGGAGTATCCGATGGCCCGCGCTGATTCGAATGGGGTTGTCATCACCGATTAATAGGGTTCTCTCTCCGGCTTTTTCAGATAATGTGCTATCTTGTTCTTCTTCGAGAGCACTCTGGGACATACTCTGAGAATACTCGGGTATTACATAAAGCTAGCTGTCCACTCGCTCCCAAAGACTATGGAATCTAACTCCATGAGCCGTTTATGAAACGAACAAACCTTTGGGTTCTGAATATCCCCGAAGACCGGTGGGACCAATGTGTTGCGGGGCCGGACAATGAGTCAATCCACGGGAAGACCAACGTCAATCAACCCTGTTTCGACCCGAAAAGTGGTGGCCTACAGCTAGGAGATCTCACACAAGGTGATATTATGCTCCCAAGGGTTCCGGGTCGTGGGACTGGAGGTGTTTGGGAGTTCCACAAGTTGCATATGGGGAAACGGGAACCCAGTATGCCTTGGGGTGATGGAGAGTACATCACTATTCTGTACTGCCGCCCACTCCACCGGGAGTTCGATGAATTTCTGAAGGAAGACTTTTTCTCCAACACTGAGTTCGGAGCTCTGTCCAGTTCAGTGTCAAATGTACCAGCAGAACTCAAAAGCCGCTATCTTCGCTATTTGCTAAACGCTATTGATCTCGAACCCTCTGCATTATCCCGATTAGAGAACGAATTAGAGTTGGAATAACGATCGACGCTGTTCGGGATGGCTTCATTCACAGTAGCATCGAACTGGCCCATGGTTGAGTTCGTCCTCACCAGCGTCAATCTCACAAGTAAACGTTTCACCGACAGGATACACGATGAAACGGTCCTCCTCCGTGTTCTCAATACGGTCAACATCTTCAACATCCCAGTCAGCGTCCTCAACTCCGTTCCAAGTATAGTAGCCATCTTCACCCTTGACGGCAAAATCTAGTGTCCCGTTCCCACTACCGATGATGTGCTCAACGTCGTGGAGAACAGTCGTCTGTGAGACAACGGGCATACCCTGATTAGGGTGGCCAAGCTCAAATGTGTGTGGGTTGGCCCCCAAACCAAGTCACTCCAGCAACCTTCATATGGAAAAGCCCAGTAGCGGTCTGTGGTGAATATCTCGCGTGCGGTTCTACGTTCCTGAATGGGATGACAACGTCGACGCGGAGTACGATTTCGTGCACGACGAGCACTCTTTTCTAGACCCGAGTGAACGGAATCTTTCGTATATATGGGACATTTTTGACAGAGAGACGACGCCCATTGATGGCGTCCTGATTTCGCGTGAACAGGTGGAAGATACACCTTCGAAGTTCGATCGAATCACTGATAGCGGGGTGTACGAGGCTCCACAACTCGACATTCCAGAGTGGTTGCCCACCATCAGCGACTGTGGTGCGTGGGGCTACAAGTCGCTCCCATTTCCGCCGTACGGGAATGAGGGGATGCTGGAGTTCTACGAGAAACTCGACGTGACCGTTGGGGTAACTATTGATCATCTCGTACTCGGAAGCGGCCACACCGCCAGACTGTACCTTGACGAGCGAGCCTTCCCTGAAGGGTTCACGAAATCGGACATTCCCGATGCGGTCTCAGACGAAGTCGATGTAATGACTGACGAATGGCCATCTGAGTGGCCAGATTACGTGGCAGATTACGAACCCTCGATTTGTGATGCTGGTGAGGTGACAACGTTTGAACCAGCAATTTTTGATCAGCCGCTTCCAGCACTTCTCTCTGATCTCGAAGCACACCCTCACGCGGTCTACCGTGACGACGACATGGCCTTCCGGTATGATTTGACACTGTCGAACGCCCGCGAAATGAAGTCTCTCTACGACGAGGGAGACTATTCATTCCGACTCATGGTTGCAATTCAGGGGTGGAACGCCCGTTCGTATGCTGATGCCGCCGAACGCGTTCTTGATATGGGATACCAGTACCTCGGAATTGGTGGCGTAGCAGGGAGTCCCGAAGGGGCGGTCAAAGACTACGTGACTGCAATCGGAAATTCGGTAAAGGACTTCGAACGAGCACACACTACCAGAATCGATACACACGTCTTCGGGTTCGCCAAAACAGGGGCGTTCGACACAATCGGCAAAAGTGGAATGACCAGTTTCGACAGTGCGAGCATGCTTCGTGCCGCCTGGACCGGCGGCGATAACTACCATCTCGACAGCGACCAGCGATACGATGCGCTTCGAGTCAGGTATCCACCTAACGGAGCGCCTCTACAGAAGGCCGTTGAGAGGGCATTACGTGCCCAAGAGATGCTTCACTCACTTCGCGCCTTTGACGCCGACGAATCGATTTCGCAAGCGCTGGACGACTGGCATCAGTCTGCCCAAGCCACGATAGATAATCTCGAACCGTATCTCCGAGAACATCGGCACGACGAGCGATTCAATCATTCCACTCTTCGCCCAATCAAACAGGCATTTCGGGACAATTACCAGTATGGTCAGAAGGTCTGTGCGAACTTCAGCGGAAAGTTCCGTGGCGATTTAGCAAAGCTCCTGCGTAAAGATAGCAAAGAGAGTCCAATTGCATTCGAGGAATATCAAGAGCTAATCTCCGAAGTTAACGAGGTTCTTGACGACTGGACACCAACGAAAATCAGAGAAATAGAGCAGCGTGAGGAACGGTCTGGGGAATACGGGACCTTCGACCAACTCTGGATTCTCGTTGCAAACTACACTGCACACGTCGGGGATGAACGACTTCGTGACGCCTACGAAGAATTGCTTCGACGCGAACCGTGGAACGAGTGCGGGTGCCGAATCTGTGAAGAATACGGCATCGAAGTCGCGATTTTCCGTGGGAACAACCGCAACCGGCGCCGTGGCTTCCACAACACACGGCGGTTCTATGATGAGTTCGAACGCGATCTGCCGAAAATTGCGATAGTGACACGGGGAGGATCCAGTCTCTCGAATCGTGATACTGTAGAATCCTTCCTCCGCGAGGACCGTTCAGAATTCTGGGAACAGGTACACGACCTCCCAGTAGCTGAGGTTGGGACAGTCACGGCGAGCGGCGTTCATGAGTGGTGGGAAGATCCGCCGTCAACCATCTCCTTTGCTCCCCTGTCGATGCAGGAGGAACTCAAGGAACTCTCCCTTCGGTATCAGGAGCTATTTATCGACGGCAGTAGTTGGACGCCCGAGGAAGAACTGATGGATGAAGTCGGCGACGCTGGCTGTGAGATACACGTTATTAATAAGCCAGAAGAGCTCCGGACTGCTGTCCTCGAACGACTCGATTACGAACCGGACTTCGTTCCCGACTCGATGCTTCAGTCCGGACTTACGGAGTACTGAATATGCGTATACTCATCGTCGACCAGTGTTCGAGCGCGAAGAAGTCGAGCGGTCGAAACGAACCGCTCGACACAGACAGAATTGACACTGAACCGCGTGGCGAACTCGTCGAACGAGAGGGGACGGAGTCGTATCCAGCCGAGGAACTGTATCAAGGCAGACAGCAGCAGCGAATCACCGAAGCCAAGCAGCTGTTAGAGGATGCTGGTGACGAAGTTGACCGAGTCTTCATTAGCGCCGGATTTGGGGTCGTTGATGATCAAGAGGAACTCCCCCTGTACGATGTGACGTTCGCCGACATGGGAGCTGCTGAGATTGATGACCGAGCTGAGCAGTTAAACATCCATGAAGACCTTCGTGACCTGATTGTCGGTGGGAATTACGACGTGGTGTTTTTCGCTTTGGGAAGTGATTACTACAGAAGCGCGAACCTGGAAGAAATTCTCCCGGATGTTTCCGAAGAGACGTTCGTCGTGTTCTTCAATCAAGAAGCCTTCGAGGAAGAGTACGATAATGGACTCTCGATAGCGGCACGCACTCCGGAGGCGAAGGCCTACGGCACGATTGTCGTCGCTCTGAAAGGCGAGTATCTTCGGAACTTCGCCACACACAGGGTCGAAAACCACGAAGTAGAAACTATCGAGGATATTGAAGCCTACTGTACGGAAGCAGTCGAGTCACAGGCAGGCCTGGACGATTACTCGTCCAACAGTTCGTAGATTTCATCCACGAGCTCCACGAGACTTTCACCGTCACCAGTTATTGAGTAACGAACGTCTCTGGGGCTTTGCTTGTTTCGTGTGAGGAGTCCAGCATCCTCCAAATCACGGAGACGTCCCGTAATGACATCGCTTGATGTCGTGAACTCGGCTTCTATCTGGCTGTAATTCTTGGTTCCCTCGGCAGCGAGGAGTTTGAGAATTTCGAGAGCCCACTTGCGGCATAACACCTCTCGAACGATGTCAGCCATCTGCCTCGCTCCTCGTAGAGGGATGATATACAAGCATCGTTCCTCGAGCTTACTTGGTTTCAACCAAGTATTTATTACCCAGCCCAGCTAATGCGAGCGCGTCGCAGATGCTGTATCGACAACGAACGCTGGAGACCCCAAGCGGGCCATTACAGACACCGACACTCTTCCCAGTTCGAAATATTGGGAAACGGTCGTCGGATAACACACCCGAGTACGCGGATACGATTCCAGACCTTGGTGTAGCAATGGTCAATGCAAGGGCAATCCGGCAACGTGAACCCCAGTGGAACCGAATCTGTGGAGGAGAAACGTTACGCGACGAGATGGGAGTCCCCAACGATACTGTAGTGTTCGCCGATAGTGGTGGATTTGACTTCAGAAAAGACGAAGTCGACACCACCCCAAAACGAACGCTCGAAACCCAACAACAAATCGGTGCAGATCTCCTCGGAACCGTTGATATTCCCCTCTCACGAGACAACCGGGATGCAGAAAATCAGCGACGGGTTGAGCAAAGTACGGAGTATGCGCTTGAAGCGAGCAATCAGCACAACGGCGATGGTCTTCTTATCGCCAGCGTCCATGGTCATGACCCCGAAACGGTTCAGAACACTCTCCGGTATTTGGAGCGCCACGGTGATTTCGACGGGTACGCGTTGGGGAGTATGGTTCCGATTAGAACCGACTACAAAAAAGTAACAAAACTGATACTAGCTGCGCGGCAGGCAACCAATAAGCACCTTCACGTGTACGGACTCGGAGGTATCGTTTATCAACCGCTTCTCCTGTACTTGGGCGTCGACAGTTTCGACTCCTCCGCGTTCATCAGGAGTGCCGGAAATAGGAATTACCTCCTCCCCGGGTTCGGTGGGCAGGAACTCCATACCATCGAAGACTTGGAGTACTTACCCTGCGCTTGCCCGGTCTGTCGAGACCGAACTCTCGACGACATTCGCGAGGACCGGGATGCTCTCACCAAGCACAACCTATGGTCGCTGGCGATGGAGCTCCGACGGTTCCGGTATATGATTGCGGCGGGTGAAGACATCGAGGCGTACCTCGACCTCCGGTTCCGCGGGAACGAGGTAACCTATCGGGCATTCAAGCAGGCCAAACAGCAGGTTCGGAGGTTGACCTGACGATGAGCGACGAACGCGCTACGGTTCGGCCGGTGACGCTCGCCCGACTCGTCGAAACGACATATGTCTGTGAATCAGAATCCCACTCGACTACCGAGATAGAGAGTGCACTTGATGTAACTCATCGAAGAGCCCGTGAAACGCTTCTCGAAGCGCTACGAATCAGCCTGATTAGCGAAGATACGACACCTAAGGAGCCAGAATACGAAACGACCCATGTCGGAGAACAATTCCTCTCTGCTGTTCGTCAAGAGGATTGGACCGCAGTAAGCGATGTCCTCGCTACGCGAAGTCCGCACTATGGAGCATTCCTTGATGTGCTTGATTCAATCGCTCCTGCGGAGTTGAACGCCATTCTAGACGAACTGGAGCGTAGCGAGGAGCACACACCTCGCTCGTACAATCAAACGAGCGTGGAGGTGATTGGAGATTGGGCCGAACGCCTTGGAACCATTCAGCGGAACGCGTTCACAGGTAGCTACTATCCCGTCACTGAAGACAGGGCTCCAGCAAACTTCCCGTATGCACTTCTCGCAATCTACGACGACTTAGAGGAGACTGCTGGCGTCAGTCTGAGACAGCGGTACCTTTCGATTCCGGAACTACGTGAAGCGTTCTGCGAGCGGCATCGATGCACTCGTGGAGCCTTCGACGATGCACTCTGTCGGTTGGCTGATCAGAACGTCGGACGGTTAGAACTGTCCGGCGCACCGATGGACACTGGAGCGAAGGACGCCGAGTTGGGGATAAAAGAAATGGAGCTCGGTGGAAATGAAGGCTTGGTCTCGACGACGCAGTCAACGGAACAGGTAATGGCGGGCGTCGAACAGCTCGGAAAACAGTACTACTACCTCGCGGTCCACGACCGTGACCTCAGTTACGACTCAACAGAAGACACCTCTCAGCCATGAGCAGCGACAACTTCACAATCACGGACGAACAGCGCGACTACTCACAGTTTGGCCTCGAAGAGAACCCCTTCCCGTACAGCCCGGTCCCGGACGACAACCCTGACCTCTACTGTGGGCAGGACCACGCTACACAAACTATCAGTGACACGGTTTCGACAATGCTCTCGACGGGGAAGTCAAAGCATCTCGTAGTCACGGCAAAGTACGGCAACGGGAAGTCACATACCCTGAAGTACACGCGTTCGTTGGTCCGAGACCGCGAGGACGTTATCGTCGGGTATGTAGCGCAACCAGGAGAGGGGTTCCGTGACATCTACCACGAATTCCTTTACGACCTTGGTTTCGACCGCGTGCAGGGGATTGCCTACGAGTACTTGGCGCAAGTGACGCGAGAGACGACCGAGCACAACCCGATGGGTGCGGATGCGATGGAGAAGTTGATTGACCAAGGGGAAGTGTTACTTTCTGAATTGGTCCCGACCGCTATACAGCGGCTAAACGACGTGACGAAGTTCGCTGATTTCGCCCGAGCCATCGTCCACATGATCTACGAGGATACAAACCTTTACGCGTGGCAGTGGCTCACCGCCGAAGGAATTCGATACGAACAACGCAAAGAGATGGAAATCCACAGCGCACTCGATGACGATACCACTAGTGTTCGGGCGTTTACGGCGCTGAAAAACCTTTTACTTGAACTCGGATACACGGGTGTTTTTGTTTTTGTTGATGAGTTCGAATCCATTGCCCGCCTCAGCTCTAAAGACGAACAGGCGACCCTCAACAGTATTCGCCACCTGATGGATCAGAACAGTCACGGACTGTGCATGCTCTTTGGATGTGCGCCGGAAGTCTGGCAAGATGTCATGAGCGAATACCACGCATTCTCGGAGCGAATCGGTCAGGAAGTGGCGTTGCGACCGCTAACTGACGAACACATACAAGAATTGGTGTCGTCGTATCTCAATCTTGTGCGGACAAACGGAACAGACGGAATTGAACCGTTTGAGGCGGAATGTCTGCAGTTGATTCACCAACGGTCCCAAGGGAATGTTCGGCAGGCACTGTCGTTGTGCAGTCGAACTCTTGACACAGCAGTTGATAAAGGAAGGAATCAAATTGATTCTGAGTTGGTACACGAAGTATTAGAAACTTAGACGAGATACAGGTTGGCCCATCCCGATTCCGGACGGGCTTCAGCCCTCCGGAAACGATGGGCACACTCCCGTAGGCGCCCAATTGCGGACGATACCACCTTTCGAAGAGCGGCAATTCTCGGATGAGTTCGTTCACTCAACTGTTGGCACCCTCTCACCTCGTGCGATTTGCATAGCCGAACCCGGAGGTGCCGCGTGACTCGCCACTGCCCACACTGCGGCAGTCGGCTCAAGCGCGGCACATCTACTGGCTCCGGCATCCCAACTGACTACTGCCCCAACTGCTCGGAGGGGGATTGCCGATGAACCGTCAGTCTACGGCGACATCGGCCGTTGGATAAACGACATCCATCAGGACGACGCCGTTGAGACGCTTCGAGAGATGCCGTCGAGCGAGCGGTCGCCCATCAGGAAGCCGGCAGCGATGGCGAGTGCCCCGCCGAGCGTGAAGGTGGGAATCCAGCCGAAGGCAGCGAGCACGGCGAAGTCGCCGAGGGCGTAGGTCATCACCGAGCCGAAGTCGAAGGTGCCGGTGAAGATACCGGCAGCCGACAGGACTGCGAGTCCCATCGCGATACCGAGCATCGACCGCGTGGTGCGTTCGATATTCATTGCGACCCTCCGGTGTGGGCCAGTTCTGTACGGTCCGCCAGAATCGAATATCATATGGCATGATGCAGGTGTGTAGAGTCCCTGACTAGACGAGAATCGGAAGGTTCCATTCGGGTTCTTGTGGGTCCGGCGGGTCCGGTGGCCCCGCTCGAACCCACTTGCATCCACGCTTAATACAGACGAGAGATGAGCGGAGATATGGAGTACCGAAAGCTTCGGCAACTGGATTCGGAAAGCGGTGGGGTGACGCTGCCGAAAAACCAACTCCGGGACGAAGGCTTACTTGATGAAGATGGTCGTGTTAGTGGGCATGCCTATGTTAAAATCGAGCACGTCGATGCAGGAGAGTGGCGAATTAAAACGGTAGACGAGTAATCTCCGTATCTCACGTTGAAAGAGCGGTGTTTACTGATTTCCCTAATTCATTATAGTACCACTCTGTGTGCTTCTCATCCCCGTACCACTCCTTCTTTAGATTCAGATGGAGAAAACTACTCGCGGGATGTACCCCAGCAACTACTGCGGGGTCCGAACCGTAGTACCGCTTGTTCTGAGTTATCCATTCCTCAACGTACCCTTTCGGCCCATTCTCTCCGGTGAATTCTGTAATCGAAAGATCAGCGATTGCTTTAATCGCTTCCTTGGATAATGCGACAACAACCTCGGGCTGAACTGCTTCAATTTCTTCGCCAAGATATGGCTTGCATTGTTTCAGGGCATCTTCGTCCCTCGAATCAGGGTCGTTAAATCCTTCATCCGAGTAAGTCGGGCATTTCAATGCATTAGTAAAATAAAGATCATCAGCATCAGTAAGGCCATCTATATTATTGGCAATTGGATTTAGATATCCCATACTATTCCAGCCATTGTCTGCAGAATACCCATAGCTCCAAGACTCGTACTCCGGTTTGGGTTTGCTTGGCTTTGTCTTTCCCTCCTCACGGTCGTCATTTGGATCACTTAACACAACCATGACATCGCTGTCAATATCACCGCCAGCGAAAGCGGGCGTGTAATCGAAATCATGTGCTGGACAATTCTCACAGTTATGTGACTTCTCATGCCAATTCCCCCAGATCGAATCCCGGATGGTTCCCTCAACCATACAGCCAGAGATTGGGCACTGCTATTCAAGCTTTGTACTGTTTCAGATGATTGCTAAACCCCGTAAATCATCTAAACAAGTCAAATGTTCATCTACGGACAGCGATGTCTATGAATAGGCGGTTCGATTACTCCACTTGGATTGAATCTCAGGGGATCAACCGGGGCTCGTATCGGGAGAACACAATGGCCAATACCGGTTTATCTACCTTCGGTGAATTGGGCTATAATTTTGAAATATTCTCATTATGATACTCGAAGAAGTTCGTTGAAAGATTGTGTTCGTCGATAACAGTCAACTGACGACCATCCACCTCTTCGTCATACCCGTGTGAGACCTCGAGCGTCACCGGGTCGATTTCGACCATCCCGACAATGTCATTGCTCTCTGTCCCAATTACCATCGGCGAGTCCACTACGGACGAGATGGTGATGAATTCAACCAGGATCTGATTGAGTTGCACACTTCAAAATGAGAATACGCCGACGTTGAGGTACTGCTGGGCATCCTGCTAGTTATTAATAAAAACATGTCAAAGACGAGCTTCCGTTTAAATTGGGCTAATCGATACAGGCGATGCCCCTATCTATCACTACAATCAGCGAACAAGTGAAGATCGATCTTAAATCTATAAAAGATCATTTTTGCTCCCTCTTACGTCCTCCTCTGCGAAGACTTGTTCACGGCTTTTAACCTCTTTGTCAGATCTTTTTTGTGGTGTACCGGTCCACTCAACTCCCATCTCACGAGATGTTGAGAAGTGTGACTCTACCTCTGAATCTCTTTCTTCGATATTTTCTACCAACTCGGCTTTGAGATATCCGTTATTTTCGAAATCATCTTGTGTTATTTCTACCCACAGCGGAGTACTTGTTGATATGCGTTCTTCTCGTGACGCGTATTCTACATGAATATATTCATGGCCTCTCTCGAGAGGGTTCTCACACAAATCAACTTTCGGCGTCTTTGAGCGCCTGTTGCTAATTTTTACAAAATCTCCTGTCCGCACCCGATTTGTCTCAGGATCTAAAATCTGTACCTCCTGGCCCACCTCCCGAACCGCATCCACCATAACCAATGATAACACCTAACAAGCAATAATCCTTCCCCCGTTCAGAGCCCCAGTTGACTAACTATACCGAAGACACCCTACACTGTTGCAATACCCGTACGATCTGGGTTGACATGGCTACTACCAGGGTGTGAAGACGAATTCTGAGACGTGAACGCTTAGAATTCAGGAACTGACCCTCTTGTCAATACTTCATTAAAAGTGGTGTACTGGTGATCACCTGACCAATTACAGGTATACATGTCTTTTTTGTTTGCATCGATGTATCCCTTGGTATGAGCAAGGATGAAGAGTTGTTGTCGCAGTTGAGGGGACTCGATCCATATGAGTTCGAACAGTTTGTTGCTGATTTGTGGGAAAAGCGAGGGTGGCAAGCAGCAGTGTCAGATCCTGGTGCTGACCAAGGTATCGATATTATGGCTAGTCGCCAGTTTCCTTATAAAGAAAAGGTCGCGATACAAGCCAAGCGATACGGACCAAAATCGCGAATTGGGGGGCCCGATATCCAGCAATATGCTGCCCTGAAACAGAACAGAGGTGTTGATCAAGTTGTGCTGGTTACTACGGGGGAATTCACCGCCGCAGCACGAGAACGAGCAGAGGAATTGAATGTGAAATGTATCGACGGAGAACGACTCATAGACTTTATTAAAGAGTTGGACGCCGAGACGTCGGTTGATAAGTATCTCCAGGATAACTCCTCAGAGAGTACAAGCTATCCACCAACACCGTCTATCTCCACTCCGAATATCGATGTAGAAATTATCGGGCATGTCACAGGAAGTGAAATCCCCGATTACTCTACTCTCCCCCGAAGCGATCTCGAGGAGCAGCTACGAGGTGGCGGTTTCTCTGAGCGCGAAGCGGTTATTCTAGAGGTTACAAGTATCGATTCAACGGTCCAGTTCAATACTCATAATGTGACGTTCGGGAGCGCAGCGGGCCACGAATATAATAGCTCAAATGCGATGTTTGTCGGATTTTTTGAACAGAGTTTGGAACCTCAGTTTAGCAAGTTTGACGATGACATCTCGCCAAAACAGACGAAGAAATATATTTGCGTAACTGAACCAATTCCAGATGAAGTTGATATTATAAGCGTGAAGTTCGAGGGAGACTTCTCGTTTACACTGAACTTCGAGGAACAAGCAGAACACCTGCGGAACGCAGACCCACGTGAAGTCTTGTAACATAATACAGGTCCAGCGCTTCGGGTTCTACTTCACCAATACTGACGGTGATGATCGAAGCTACAAATTGGTATCAACCGAAATTGACTCATTCGGGTTTTAGATTCTCACTGACTAGATGGCTGGAAAATATACTCGAGGATACCGTACGAACGTTACGGAAAAAGAAATCTGATGCTGAGGTACGAAGTCTACAGCCCCCATGGATTGAAATTTCGTCTCTACTGACTTGATCTCAAGAATTGGCTTCGCCGTGAAGGGCACTGTCTAGTTTAGCACCTCGTCAGCGGGCGTTCGATTATCAAGCGATTGATGCGGCCTGAGGCGGTTGTAGTAATGCTCAAATAATGCAAGCCATTGACGAACGCTCTGCCGACTGCCCACCCATGAGGTATGGAAACGGTCAAGTCGCATCTTGAGTGTGTGAAACCATTTTTCGATGAGGTTTCGGTCGGTATAGTCCACCCGACCGTTCAATCCTAATCGAGCAAGGGCAGTCCGGTAGCCGAACTGATCGACGAGAAACGTGGTGTCCGAAAGATCGTGTTTCTCCGCCAATCCAGACAGGAACGCAGCCGCCGGATCGGTGCCGTGGCGTCCGAACAACTCAACGTCAAGAATGAGTTTCGTGTCGAGGTCTATTGCAGCGTACAACCAAGACCACTCGCCGTTAATTTTGACAGCGGTTTCGTCAACCGCGACCCGCGACGGCTTCGCCGTCGGCGGGTCAGAAACGCTGTCAGCCAGCCGATGTACCCACTGCCAAACGGCTTGATGAGAGCGTTCAACGCCTAATTCCGCGAGAATCGTTGTTGTCTCTCTGAGCGAACAACCGGTCGCGTGAAGCCGGACGGCGAACGCCCTGACGGGCGTCGCCGTCCGCTCACGCTCCCAAGTTTCTTCTAAATCCGCCGCAAAGCACTCGCTGAGCAGTCTGCGAGCATCTGAACCAACTTACTCAACGACCTGCTCACGTCTCAAACTGACTTAACTAGACAGTGCCGTTCTATATTATGTATAATAGCTTGGATAAAAACTACGTTTAGGGATTTGTTGTAGGTTTTTCAGATCAATCACGTCAACTGCTGCGAGTTCCCAGACATGGTCAAAGAAAGAAATCGCCGCTGAAACGAAGTTACTCTTCTCGGAGTATGCTCCGCACTCCGGATTCCAGTGGTAGCTGTTTTCCATTAGGTTTGCTGAACCGAGCAGAGCTGCACCCTCATCTGGGTTTCCAATAGTCTGTAACTTCGCGTGGATACCGAATTCGCTGAGGTCTTTATCATCTGTATCCGAAGTAATCCGTTGATATCGCTTATATCTGGAATACGTACGGATAGACACGTTATCTCGATTCGTAGTGAGTTCGCCCAGTAGATTATCCCGTAACCGTTCCCATTGCCATCGCTTTCGGGTATGCCGTGTGAGGAGGCGGATTTCATATCCATCACGAATGAGGCTCCGGAACTGAGAAGCAAATTCAGAGAAGGTATCGTCGTCGTATGGAGTCATAATGCGGAGAATCTGTTCGTCCAACTCGTGTGAAAGACCGCGTGAAATGATCTGATCAGTAAGTTCAGTATATCTCCGGGCATCATCCGGTTTCTCCTCGCGTTTCCACCGTTTCAGTTTCGCTTGTTCCTTCATCAATCCTTCCGAATCACCGACATACTGCTCGATAACTTCTTCGCCGAGCTCCTCAGGATCCGGAAGCGTATAGGCGAAATACGTCGGCGCGACTGCATCATCATCAACTGAACGAAAAACACCAGAAATGATTTTCTCATACAGAGGAGACCGTTGTTCGAACGAGAGGGATTCGAGTTGGGAAACCGAGCTGCGAATAGCTGCTAATTGCGACGTTATCTTCTCTACTAGCCTTGTCGAAATGTTAACGTCCTCAGTATCTGAGATTGGTGGTACGGAACTTATTCGAAGAGCATTCTGCTCCATCGAGCAGGATATGCAATCAATAGCCGAAAGAAGTCGATAGATGTCGTAGGGGTCGGTATCAAAGACGTTCCCCAAGAATCCCAACGGTAGATAACCAAACGATTTCGTCTCACTTACAGTGGAGAGAAGGTTCGCAACTTCTTCAGGCGATGGTTGGCCGTCTGTCGTCCCTTGACGAATCAGACGAAGTAAGTGGTCATAAGTGATTGTGTCACCCCTAACAGAGACATGCCCATCAGCAGCCTCCGATAGAGCGTTCGTTAACTCATTCTCTCGCCTCTGTAGGTCCTCCACACGGTCTATCACAGCACTCTCAAACTCGCCCAAGGGCGTACATCGTGGTTCCTCCTGAGCCAGCGATTGAATGACTATTGCCTCTTCCACCTCATCTACGTCGCTAACGGATGCGTCATGCATGTCAGCGGCAACACGTTTTGCTTCATCCTCATCCATTTCCGACACCGCCCGAAGCAAGTAGGCCGTTATTTGAGACGAAGCAATCTCAGGACCCTGCTTGGTGGTTGCTTTTTTGCAGGCGGCTAAATCAGGAATCGCACCTTGAGGTAAGACCTCCGCGAAGCCGAGTGAGTGGAGGAGAGGAATAGTGACCTTTCGATCTCGATCATCCTTCGCCAAACTTTCCAAGTCGCTTCTATCGACCACATCTCCATCTAAATCGACGAATTCGAGAAGATACATACGGAGACGTGATAACCGCCAGGCAGCAGCTATTTGGATATTTGTCGTCGGGTTTTCCGAGGCAAGGATTAGTCGTCCAAGATCAGAAAGCTCCCCATCTTTTAGCAGACCACATTCATGACAAAGTGTTCGGTTTACCGTGGTGGCAGTTCGATAGCTGAATGAGAGATTGGTGTCTAATGTCTGTGCTCGAAAAACTGGGCTGAGTTCCTCAACGGACGCCATTTCATTCGCTGCTGCGTATAGAGTTAGGTAGATGCTTTCTGGGGAGATGCCCATCAAACGCTCCGGATTTTGGGTTCGTAGTTCCTCAACGGTGTCATAATCTACTTCTTTCATTCTTGGACCTCAGCGTCCTCAAGAGGCACCAACTCCATTCCTTGGTTTAGGAGAGCTATCACAGCATCCTTATCGAGTGTATGGGGATCGTTTCGATTGGTACACTGGTACTGATAGATGCAGAACGGGCAACCCCCATCGCAGTCGCAATCGAAACTCTCAGCCATCAATTCTGTCGCGCGGTTGAACTTGTGATACTCCTCGCCATCACGCATCGTCAGAAGCCTCGTGATTCCGGCGCCGCCTGCTTCGTTATCGTAAATGTATGTCCCATCGTCTTCGATGGATTCCGGTACGTCCCGGATACCGACGCCACCGATATACTGAAGCGCTATTCGGAGTCCGTGGGCGAACGCGTGCTCAGTACTTTCGTCGTCAAATTGGATTCGAACTGCGTTCGTATCGAATTGGGTAGCTAGACGGACTGCATACGTCTCAGACGTATCGTGTTCCGGGTGTCGGGTGCAGTAGGAGGTCTCGTCGTTTTGAGCAATGACTCCGTTACAGCTATCAACACCACACATCTCGAAGATACTCGGAGTCGGATCCGTTCCTCCACCTGCGTACGATGTACGGAACGTGGAAGTAGAGGATCGAATCCGTACGCCGCCATACTCAAGTCGTCCAATTGGAGTGCCCCCACCGTCCAAGATGTGGAACTGACAACCCTCTTCGGGAGTGAATTCCGCTACGTCACTTTCGACTGGCGCATAGGTGCTCTGTACTTCGACATCGGAATTTCGATAGACACTACGGGGAGTTAGCGCCGAACCATCGTGCTTAGTTCCGATTTTTAGGTCTGATTTATGCGCAGTCGCTCGCCTCGGCACAATCGTCTTGAGACGCCGTAAGCTACTTCCACAATGTTCACAGGACGAAGCATCGAGATCATGTTCTGTACCACATCGGGAACAGATTTGGGAATCAGGGACGTCCGCTGTAAGTTCTGCAGTCTTCAGTTCATCTGGAACGACCTCTGTAATGACGTATGTGTTCCGATCAGCGTGAAGATATGCTGCCCCAGGATGGAGTTCTGATAGCGCGATTCGTGTACTACGCGAAAGCAAATTGTCCGTTGCTGGTTCGAACTCCTCACCGATTAATTCGTATGTGACCGAGTCGGAGACTGAACGGAGGCTAAACGGAGTCGTACTGTGATCACTCAGGAAGTCACGGAAGTCCATTGAGTCCAGACGATCCAGATACCGATTTAGTTGCTGTGAACGAGAAGTGAGCCGCTCTTTTCGCTCCAACATCTCGGCCCTACTCTCCTCGGATTCTTCTGACTCTTCATTCCCACGGCCGCGGGAGCGTCGCTGTCGCTCCGTATTAAGACGCAACTCGTTCAGTTCCGACTGAATCTCCTCAAGCTCATAAATTAAATCGTCTGTAAAGTCCAAGTACAGGTCGATGAATTCTTCTGCGTAGCTTTCAAGTGCGTTTTCGATGAGAGACGCGTACTCATCCCTGATTGAGTCAACTTGACCATCGCAGTCATCGAGACGACACTCTCCCTCGTAACCAGCGACGTGTTTATGACCACATACTCGGCAAGCACTGAACCCGAGGATGTCACGGAGCCAGTCGCGCGCTTTACTCTCATTCGACTCTACAACCTGGCGGATTGCTTCCAGTGGTGCGTCGTCTCCCCCTCGGTGTATCTCGTCGTTATCCGCGCTAAGCAGATTGCTGAACGTCAGTATGTCGTTCGGCTTAGGCTCGCTTCGAGGGGTAATTTCCCCATCGAAGTTTATTTGGTCGGTAATAGCACTCTGTTCTCTACGCCACGGGATCCACTGTGTTGCTGAAATAAAATCGAGAAGCGACCAAACAAGGGAAACCCGGAGAACTTCCTCATTGGTCTCGTTGAGCGGGACCGGTTGCGGTTCCGAATCGATGAGCTCCGCAGGCTGTTCGTAATAGTAGTAGTCGATTGGATTGCGTTGGCTTACGCTATGTACGAGTGAACTTCCCGAAGCACGGCCGGCGCGTCCGACACGTTGAAGATAGGAGTTCGTGTTCGGCGGTGTTCCGTACAACAGTAGGGTGTCCAACTCACCAATGTCGACACCGAGTTCCATTGCCGGGCCAGACGAGAGAAAGTTCGGGAACCGACCCTCACGGAACTGATACTCTATTCGACGTCGCTCGTCTTTTTCAGTCGATCCGTAATAGGCCCGCGCGAGGAGCATCATCGGACTGGAGTACGTACAGCGGTACGCCGTGAGATTGAAGTGAGAGTTGGTGAAACGGGCACGCTCTTCTATCGGCACCTCGAAATCAACCAAATCACCGCTCGTGTGGCCGAACTGTTCCGCTAATGTCGAAGAGAACGAACCGGTAGACGGGTCGTATTCGATGGGTGTCTCAGCGTCGACAAGAGAGCACTCTATACGGCTCTCGTCAAGCCCCACGAGGTATCCGCTATCTGTTTCAAGACGTCGAAGTACCCCTTCATCAAGTAAGTCCTCAACATGTCGTGTGACATCCTCGACAGAGACCTCATCCGCTATCGATCCGACATACCGATTGGCTTGGTTGTAGAACGTTCCCAGAATAGTCCGTTTCTGTTTCTCTAGGGATGTGATATCGATATCGAGACGGACATCCACGACGCCGTCGCTTGGCAGGTGAAGGAAATTCCGACGACGATTGTTGAACCTGCCGTACAGAACCCGTGCACCGATTTCGTCCGAAATGAAATCCGAGACGGACTGTTGGTAACCGGTTAATCTCGAGAGGACGCTGTCACCCCCCATCTCGGATTGTTCCAACAGCATTTCCTCATATTCGCGAGCGGAATCTATGGCATGCTCCTGAACATCCTCGAGAGCAACCCACCCTTCGTCGCTTTCTTTTATGGCTTCGACGAGCAATTGAGTGAAAAACAGTCTCTCTTCGGGCTCTTCGAAGTCCCGTTGGAGTTGTTTCATATCCGATTGACTGTCGGCAAAGGAGAGCAACTTCGCCTCACGGAAGGAGTTCGGGTCCTCCGTATCGGCGATATTCCGAAGCAGGTACTGGCTAGTCGTTACTGCAGCGTTCCCCGGTCCTCGAATCATTGAGTCGTATCGCCGTGATTTACGATAGGACCGCCTTGGGTGATAACAGGGAACTGCACCCTTGAAATCCGTCGGGTTCCGGATACGCCCGTTCTCGTCGACCATCTTGTAGCTTTGGAACCCCCTGATAGCCGTCGAGTGATTCGGCGAATCACAGCCACAATCAGTTTCCGGGAGATAGTCCGTATCACACTCCGAGCAGTATTCTACCGCGTTTACATCTAGAAGGCCTGTTCGAACGAACCGCCGATTTCCACATTCGCACGTATTCGGCGGGTTTCCGAAGTAAACTTCATCGCAGGAGCGATCTCCGCATGCCCAACCGAGGTATCGCTTCGGCGTCAACTCTCCGCCGCAGTCACAAGACTGGGCGTCTGTTTCTTCGTGGTAGTCACCACACTCACGACAAAACAGGACTTCGTCATCCGACAACGGCGTAAGCTCGTCAGAATTACACGAACCGCAGGTCTGCGTTTCAGTCGCAGGGCGAGTCGCATCACAGGATGGGTTCGTGCAGACGAACTCGGTCTGGTCGTTGCTTAAAACGAGTGGAGCATCAGTATCACAGCTGTGACATCGCTGTATGCGGTCAATCTGCTGACGGTCGCCACAACCACTACACTCGTAGAACGGCCTCCAGACGACGCGAATCGTCTCCGTGTCACAACTAGAGCAGTGGTGGTCGGAGAAGTATTCGAAGCGCCCTTCTGCAGATGTAACATTAAGCGGGGAAAGACGCTCACAGTTCGGACAGAACCACGATTCCAAGCCTTCCTCCCCGCAGTGGTTACAGTAGGATAGTTTCGTTACGAAGTGATGGTTACAACTCGGACACGACGATTGAGGTGTATCATACACCGCAGCGCAGTTCAGGCACGTGTAGTAGCCGTCTAGGGGCCATGAGAATAGATGAATGCGGCTCTCGAGAACGCCCGAAAGCCGTCCGATTTCGATGAAATTCTCTACTGCACGTTCGGCAGTTCGCGTGTCAAGCCCCGTTCGCTCTGTAAGATACTCGACCAACTGGGCGGGTTGACGTGGGTCTTCTCTGAGTACGGAGTAAAGGCCGCGAACAAAGTCAAGTTCATCATCACTCCCTTCGATAATCTGCGTGTAGAGAGCCTCGCTCAATTCCCGCTGGAACTGGTTGCTTGAGGGTTCACTATCGATGTCTCGAGTAACAATCTTCGTCAGTACTTGGAGTATCTGGCTACTCTCCGGGTCTAGTTCTTCCGTGTCGAATTCACTCTCCAGAAACGTAGAGGGAACAGTATCCGGTAAATCAGCCTCCAATTTCCGTGGATCCTCTTTTACGATAGCGGGGTCAATATCGATAAATGGGTTAACACGCTGGAAAATCGATTCTCGATTTTCGACTGTTGCACTCGCACCGATAATCGTCAGATCATCCTCGAAGCCTTCGCCACGCCCGAGTCGCTCTTCACGTGCCTTCAGATAGCGTCGCATCAAAATAGAGGTATACGATCCGAATAGTTCGGAATATTCGTGAATCTCGTCAAAAACGACGTACTTCGGTTGCTCGGCGAATATCTCCTGCTCCTGGTCACTGTTTATATTGAAAAGCCTGTAATTGACTGTATCCGGATTCGTCAGAAGGATATCGACTTCAGTATCGACAATCTCGTCACGCGTGAGTTTGATGTATTCGAGAGAGACGTCTTGCTCGGTCTCGGCAGCATGGGTGACCACGAATCCCTCGTCACGTTGTTCGACAGTTAGCGAGGAGTCACAATACTCACAGGGACACTCGAAGAACTTGTAGGCCGTAGAGAGATACTCATATGCCTCTGTATCGGGAGATGGCGGTGTATCTCCGTCGAATATGCCAATCGTGATTTGTTTCTCGGGAGGGCGTTCGGCATTAATCTCGTAGAGATACTCGATAAGGCGCTTCAATTGGTCCTGAGCAAGCGCCTTGGTCGGGTACGTCAGTAGACACTTGACGCCCTGTGGGGGGTGTTCGTCGTGTTTCCCTTCCTTCGCTTCACAGATGAATTGTAGAATCGGAATCAGCCAACTTTCCGTCTTTCCACGCCCTGTTCCGGCAGTAACGAGAGTGTGTCTGTCCTCGAGTACTGCTTCAATCGTCTCTTCTTGGAAGTTATACAGGCGTTCGATGCCCGCCTTCCGGAATGTATCGACGAGAGCCTGATTCAAACCGTTCTTAGTGGCAATTCCGTCGACACCGCTGGCAAAGTCCACCCATCGTTTTTCGCTTCGCTGTGGGAGATCGAGAGCTTGGAGATAAGGGCCTTTTGTTCGAATAAAATCGTCAAGACGGTCATCTAGTGGGTCATCAGAGCCCCCTTCATACCGCGAAATAATATTCTTGAGAGTCTTCGTGTTTTGCCCCCCGACGTAGTGGCTGGCGTACGCCTGCTTCATTTCCCCAGCCAGTTCGAGCATATCGTGTTGCATCTGTGTTTGATGTCGGTTACAGTCGTTCTCAGTCGTCCGAGTTAATTGTTAGCCGAAGGTCTTGTCCTTCGATACGTTCCGCTACCGAGGAACGGTCGAACGTCCGGGTTCGATTCCGTTCATCGCAACCGTACTGATAGAGACAGAGTGGGCATCCATTCTCGCAGGAACAATCTAACTGTTCGGCCATGATTCGGACCGCCTCAACGAAATTATCGAACATCTCGTTTCCATCAGAAACCACCAGTTGTCTGGAGACATCTGCGCCTCCCTCCGTCGAATCAAATATATCGACATGCTCCTCTTCTTCATCGACGGATTCTGTTATCTCCCGAATACTAACTCCGCCGAGCGATTGAAGTGCGACTCGAATACCGTGGGCAAAGGTATGAGACTGCTCTAACGTCGGCAACGATACCCTCAACCCGTCAGTGTGGTAGGTATATCCGAGTCTGACGTATTTCGATCGAGCACCGCGGCGGTTCGGGCTATGTTCTGCGTTAGCCGAGCACTGCGAATCTCCGTTTTCATCGGTATATACAACCCCATCGCAGTTTTCCTCCCCGCAGATCTCAAATGGTGTCTCATGTGGATCTATCTCCCCGCTTTTGTACTTGGCTCGGTAGCTATCTGTATGCACGAGGACGGAGTACGAACCGTGTGTGATCGTCCCGAGGACGTTCCCCTCACCGTCCTGAATGCTGAACGACTCGTTTGAATCGAATGAGAGGACGGTAGTTTCTCGCTCCGCGAAGGTGTTCTGTACCTCCTCATCGGGTTTCTCAAGCAGATACCGTGCCTCAGCACCCTCTGGAGCGGTCACAAGGTCATCTCGATACGCCTCGACCGAATCGAGCGAAACCAGTTTCCGCTGTTTTAGCGGGACATCTGAACCACAGGAACACTGTGCAGTATCTGTCGAATGTGTTTCCCGACAGGACGGACAGACCAACTCATGTGCGAGCTTGTCATGTCCGGTCTCCCTTGCTGATTCACGGAGTTCAGATGATTCGAACTCGTCAAACCGAGCGTGTGACACGATATGGGAATCGCCTTCGTGAAGGTATGCTGCTCCCGGATGGAGTTCCTTTATCGCCATCTGCATCTCACGTCCGCCGTAGCCGCTGCCAATCTCTTCTCGCTTGTATTCCGAACCGCGCTTGCTCACTAATGTCAGGCCGACACTAGCGGAGACGTTTCGCATGTTGAACGCGAATTCGCTCTGCCCCGAAATTGAGAGAAAGTCCGAGTACTCGTATCGCTTTACGGTATTAAGATGTTCTTCCAACGCCTGCTTTCGCTCCCCAATCGCGTTCTTTCTGCGAAGTAGACGGCTCGCCTCTTCAGCATCAGCACGCCTGCGCTTTCGGCGAATGTCGAGTTGTTCCGACTGTAGGTTCTGTATTTCGTCCTCAAGCTGATTGCGATAACGCGTGTATTCGTCGATGAATCGCTCGGTGAAGGAGTCGACGGCGTCGTTAATCAGTGTACGGTGTTCTTCAACGGCATCGATGAGTGTTCCATCGCAGTCCGGAACTTCACAAGGGCCATCCGATTTCGTCCGGTCATGCTTGCTCCCACAGGCCTCACAATAGCTATAGTTCAGAATAGATTCCAAATGGTCTCGAATCTCACCTTGGTGGTCATGAACGATGGTGCCCAGCGCTGCTAATTTCGAGGTCCGTTCATCAAGCCCGAGTTCCTTGATACGAAGGGTCATCAACTGCGTGAGTTTGGCATAGTCCTCGTCGCTTGAGCCCTCGGTTCGTCTATGGAAGTTATCACCACCAGAAACCGACCCGTAAGGTCCGCTATATTCGACATCCCACGGTATCTGGAACTCGGCAGCGACATAATCAAAGACTGCCCATGTGAGTGAGATACGCAGGACAGCGTCGTTATGTTCGTTTAGTGGGACCGGTTTCGGCTCCGCACTAATCAGGTCTGCCGGATTGTCGTAGTAATAAAAGTCGATGGGATTCCGCTGACTAACGCTGTGAACGAGAGCGGAATTAGATCGGCGACCTGCTCGTCCAACGCGCTGTAGATATGCGTTCATATTCGGTGGTGTACCGTAGAGCAGGAGCGCGTCCAAGGCCCCGATGTCAACGCCGAGTTCCATCGTCGGTCCAGAAGAAAGGAAGTGAGGATAGTCCCCTTCACGAAAGAGGTACTCGAGTTCGCGACGTGCTCGCTTGTCGGTCATTCCGTGATAAACGCGACTCACCAGAATCCTCGTCGACGAGTAAATCGCTCGGAACGCGCGGCCGCTGAAGAGCGGATTCTCGGGCGAAGCCCGCTCTTCGACGGAATCCGACAGAGGAACCGCATCGTCAGGTATTGTACCGAACTGAAGATCCAGCGATGCGTAGTTCGAGTCCGAACCAGCCCTGAACTTCAGGTCTGAATCGCTTCCTGCAACCGTCACCTCGAGAGCGGCGGGGTCGAACGAAGCATACTCCTCGGATTCTTCTGATAGGACCCCCTTTTCAACCAAATCAAGGACGACATCCTCAACAGCGACAGCCGAATCAGGAGACGTAATATCGGCTATACGATAGCCACTTCCATTGCTAACTATCTCGGACACGACAGACCGTTCTATATCGGACAGTTCGTGTAGCAACTCCGGCTGAAGACGGACATCAAGGAGTCCTTCTTCGACAAGCGACCCGTCACGCTCTCGGAGTCGGGGTTGGTACACATGCGGAATAGCACGTCGCCGCAGTCGCTCACTGATTGCCTGGTCGACGGTTTCGAAGCGGCGATGAACACGATCAAGGAGGCTTTCTTTCAGATCGAAGTCGACGTTTCTCACCGTTTCCGGTGGAGACAGACGCTGATGGAATTCATCGACGATTCCCAAAGCATCATCAAGAACTGCATCTAACGACCGCCATGTACTGTCGGGGGCCAACTGCTCACCAGATTCCTGCGCTGCTTCGAGTATCGTCTGGTCAAGCAACGTCTCCGCTTCTGGTTCGTTGAAGTCCCTAGCCAACTCATTCATATCACGGTGGGAGTCGGCGAATGAGAGCATTTTCGCAGCATCATATCCCTCGTCGTCCGCAACAGCGCGAAGTAGATATTGGCTAGTCGTGACGGCCAAATTATTCGGACTGCGAACGAGCTCGTCGAATCGCCGGTCGGGGTCGTAACTGAGTCCCGAGTGCTGACACCCCGCTGCTGACCGGAATTCTCCGGGGTGTCGAATTCGGCCATTAACGTCGATAACCTTGGCTGCTTCGTGGACTCCTTCTCGAGGTTGTCGGTCTGGTGTATCTCCCTGTTCTGTACAGCGACACTCACCCGTCGGGAGCACTTCGGTTTCACATTCAGAGCAAATCTCGTCACGGAACACTTCCTGCAGGCCATCTCTGGAAAATGTCGTCGAATGGCCGCATTCGCAAGACTCGGGTGGGGATGGTGTGTGGTAGATTCGATTACAATCGTGGTTTCGACAGACCCATCCGAGGAGTCGGGAGTTAGTCAACTCGTTTCCACAATCGCACGTAATCTCATGGTCGACTTGTTCGTGTACTACACCGCACTCTGGACAGACGATGTCTCCCGGAATTGATTCGACAGAGAACGATTCACTTTCGCATTCGCTACAGTCGTGAGTTGCCTGGTATTCAGAACGACAGGAGGGGTCGATACAAGTCCTCACATCTGGACCAGTCCGGACCGTTTCAGCGCCACAATCGCAGTTAGCCGTCATCGAGCGCCGCTCAGTAGACCCACAGGCCTCGCATTGGAGGTTCGGTTGGAAAGTGACGCGGGTCATTCGAAGATCGTCTTCCTCTTCGCCGGCGCTACAGGATGGGCAAGATGGAATTTCATCCCTAGTTGGTGTCCCTTCCTCTGTCGGGATGTACGGCTCTAACTGGCCGCAGTCATGGCATGCCCAAGCGACGAGATGTTCGTCGTGACACGAGCGGCAGTAGCGACTCCGGGTGACAAACCCGTAGTCACATTGCGTACACTGCTCTTGGGCGGAACGATAAACGGCGTCACAACGTGCACAGGCGTAGTAACCATCAAGCGGCCACGAAAAGAGGTGGCTTCGATTCTCCAGCAGACCAGAGAACTCCCCAATAGTCCGAAAGTTGTAGAGGAGAACCTCAGCGTCTGATTCCGAAAGCCCGTATTGTTCGCGAATATGTTCCATCGTCTCTCTCCGCGTAGCGGGTTCATCGGCGAGATACTGGTGAAGGGATTGAATTGCTGCCACGGGATCGTTGGAGGTCGGCTTAGTGAGATAGTCGAATAGCTCGTCGGCGACCATCTCTCGCGCTCGTTCGTTATCGTGTTTCTCCGGATTATCGATGGAGTACGTGAACGACCTGAGAGCTTTCGGTTGGTTTTCCCGACTCTTCGCTGCACCGACTATTTCCCCGATTTGAATCGGTTCTTCGTACAATGCTCGCGGGATTTCGTCAGGCGGAGTCGGTGAGATTTCCCGTGGCCGCTCCGAAACGTGTGTCACCTCACCAGCACCGCTTATTTTACGGAAAAGTTCAACGCTGTTCTCGACGGTCGCACTACTCGCGATGACCTGTAACTCGTCCGTCCCGCGTTCTCTCCGGAGGGCCCGAATACGTTTGGCTAACGTCGCAGTATAGCTCCCGAACAGACTATCGTATGTGTGGACCTCGTCAAAGACGAGATATTTTGGGTCATAGATGAATGCATCGTGCTCATCACTAGCATTGACATTGATTAGCTTGAGATTGATTGTGTCTGGGTTAGTCAGGAGGATATCTACACTCTCGTTGAGAATCTCGTGCTTCGTCAGGCGGAGGAAATCCAGCGGGACATCCTCAACACACTTTGCCTTCTCTGGTTCGAGGTGGTACCCGTCACTAGTTGCTCGGATATGAACTCCTTTGCCGCAGTCTTGGCACTTCTCCAGAGAGTCGTTGTAACCCGGACACTCGAAGTACTTGAACGTCGAATTGAGATACCCTTCTGCTTTCGACGAGGGATTCGTTGGTGTGTCGCCATCGTAGATACCTACCGTGATGCGTTCCGTTTTCGGCAGAGACGTATTGATGTGGTAGAGGTACTGAATCAGTCGCTTGAGTTGGTCTTGGGCGAGTGCCTTGGTCGGATAAATAAGCGTGGCTTTGACACCCTCTGGGTCAAGGGACTCGTGCTTTCCACGTTTTGCTTGGAGTATCTCGTCAATAATCGGAATCAGCCACGCCTCGGTCTTCCCACGCCCAGTTGCGGCTGTAATGACGGTATTGTCGCCGTCTTTGATTGCCTCGATGCTTCGCTCCTGAAAGTCGTATAGACGCTCGAATCCCAGTTCGCTAAACGCGAGTCGCACCAGCGCTCCGATTCCCTGCTCGGAAGCAAAAGATTCCCAAGATGAATCGCTCCAATTCGCGATGGGAAGGGCTTGCAGAAGAGGCCCTTTGGTCCCGATGAACGTATCGTCGGACTCCTCAGTTGCTTCAATCCGGTGGGCGACATCTCGGGCCGCCGGTCCCGCAGAACCGATGAAATGATTCCGGTAGGCGTCTACGACTTCCTCTGCTCGTTCGGCTGGTTGCTCCATCTGATTAGATTGTCAAATCGATGTTGTTCCCGAGTTGACTTACCCGATTCATGTCTTCGAGCACGTCCATGCTTACGTTTCCAATGTGAATGCTCTTTCCGCGGCTTAGCTCTTTCAAAATGTCGATGGTCTCATCCTCCAGGCTGTGTTCACGCTGGAAGCTGTCCCAGTCGACAGCCTCCTTTTCCCACGCTTTCTCTAGCCCTTGCCAACGGCTGTCGAGAGTAGTAATCCGTTTTGAGGTCTTCCACATTTCCTGATTTACGAAGTCCTTGATGTCACTCAGGGTGGATTCAAACGATCTGCTTCCTCCAGCAATTTTGAGGACAGATTCGGCAGTAGAAACCCGCTCCTGCCACTCGGATTCGACATCTCCAAGTTCACTCTTTACCTCATCAGTTGCAGTCTTCACCTTGTCCTGTAGGTTTCGCACTTCTCGCCGCTTACTAGATAGCTTCTCTTTATCAAGTAATCCTAAGATGTCCTGCTGGCGTCGGTTAGTGACCTCGCTTACCTCCTGACTAACAGTAACAACGGACTCTGGTACGTCCTCCCCGAAAACGTCGCTCAGAACGGTAGAGAAATGCGCTAAATCCTCTAGCCGTTTGTTCAACTGCCGCAGTTCCCGATTATATTCCTTCAGTTCCCCGCAGGCATTGTCGACCTCCTTTTCAGTATCTTCTCTTCGTTTGTATTGCTTAACTTTCGACTCAAGTGACTTGACTTTCTGCTCTAATTTTGAACTCATCTATAACTCCCCCTCCGTCTTTTCGACATCACTTCGAAGGGTCTCGTACGTACTGTATTCCGAGGATTCTTTTATCCGGTCTTTGAATCCGTCTTCCTCACCCTCTATAGACAGGTCTTCCAAACATTCGATCATGTCCGCCAACTCTTCGAAGACATCCCAGGCAGACGGATTGTTTCGCCTCTCCTCGTATTCGTGCAGGGTGCCCATCAACTCCGGTGCATCGAGATTGTCAAGGTCCGAGTAGTAATCGAGATCACGGCGAAGAGCGGATAACCGTAGGTTCATATTCCCTTGCTCAAGAGCATTCTTCGTCTTTTCCCAGTCGACCATGTTCTCCTTGGTTGCGGCGTTAGTCTTATCGACGTAGTCGTAAACCTGAGAGTATACATCAACGACTGTCTCCTCGTCCAAGGCTGGCTCAAACCAATCCTTGACACTCTCAATCGCTTCTTGGATGTACTCAGCGTCGGAGGACGCCCCGAGGTCGTTTAGCTCAATCGCATATTTCCGTACCCGGTCGAGAAAAACGTCGAGTTGGGCATCTGCTGAGCCACTCCGCGAGTCTTTCACGCGATATGCACTCGGGAGTTCTGATGTATCAATCTGCATCGCTTCGCGAATGTAGTCCTTGAGATTATCGTCTACCGTTTCGACGGCCTCTTCGAGACGTTTGTGATCAAGGAATCCATCTTTCAGTTGGAAGAATCCCTCTGCTAAATTATGAGGGACTTCACTATTCTTTGTGAGGTCATTATAGGCCTCTTTAATCCCCCCTCTATCAACCCGTTTTGAGATTGGCGAGTCATAGGCTTCCGAACTGTGATACGGCTCCATAGTCTTTTCCGCTGAGACTTCTGTCACCCCCTGAGAGGCGTTATGAAGTAGGAACTGTGAGAACACAATTAGCTGCTCGACGGTCATCTCCTCGGGTAGACACTGCTCAATATCTTCCCGCATCGACTGCCGATATTCCGCGACCCGGTCGTCAGCCCACGATTTCAATCCATCGTAGTCAACGTTATATCTCTCCTCGTCGGGCAACTGGTTATCATCACTAATGCCGCACCAGAACATCGGCTCATAAATGTCATTGAATTCTGCGCCAAATGGAAGGTCCAACGACAGCCCACTGGAATCTTTGGCTCCTTGTAAGCCAATTGGTATCTCTGACCCTCGGTCGTAGTAGATTCCCGATACACTTTCCGCAATTGAGTTGTGATTACTCAGTCGAGCAGGGTCATGCCAGCGGTTCAGAACAGAAACAACGCCATCAATTAGCGTCGAATAACTATCATAATCTACGCCCTCGGTAAGCCACTGGTCATATTCGTACCAGCGTTGGTCGACTTCATCATCGTCTAATGATGTCTCTACGGGCCATTCTTGGTTTTTCGTGTCCTGAATACTGATAACCGTAGTATCAGAAATACCCTCATACTTCGCGCTATATTCGACCGAACCACCTTCTTCGGGAATCGTTACTTCCGCAATACCGTCATTGTTCGAAGTAGCAACGGGTTCATCGTCTGAATAAATCTGAACGCCTTCAACAGGGTTACCATTAAGTCGGACCTCCAGCGTTATCTCCTTGTTCGGACCTGCTGCTGAATCCTCTGCCGTTAGGGATAGAGTGTCATGCCCTACATCGAAGAATAGATGATCTGAGCGGGTTCCTTTCTCAGCTTCAATCTCGACTTTACGATCAACATTCGGTAGTGTAATCTTGAGCCGTCCATCTCCTCCAGTTTCTCCGACTACGTCTCCGTCTACAGATACCTGAACACCAGATGCGGGAGAATCATTTAGTGAGGCCTGTACAGAAATCTGTTCTCCCGGGGCAATCGTGCCTTGATAGTGTGAAAGCGACAGTGAAACCTTCGTCGGTGTCCGTGGTTGATAAACGACTTTATTATCTTGAATATAACTGTCTGGAATATTGATTCCAAAGGTTTGGGGAATTCCCAACGGAACACCAAGCTCACCGCTAACCGTTGTCGACCCATACCACTTCGCTAAATCTCTGTGGGCTCTGGGATACTCTGGGTCAATATTCGGGCGGAAATTCTTGACATACGGGTTACCCTCAATCGCTTCATGAGGGGGTGATGAAGAATTCAGGCATTCTTTCAGCACGCGGATGAGGAGTAGACGAGGTGTTCGGCGCTCAACACCATCCTGGACAAGGTGGTCGTAAGCCCGGCGAATGAAAGAGGAATTGAATGGATACAGGGAATCAAAGTCCTCATGTGGGATATCTGCATCTACGTCAGATTTTTCACGAATCACTTTCATATACTTCCGAGCGAGTTCCGCTGTAACATCTTCATTAAGAAAGTGCGCACGGCCCTGCTTATCCGTAGTAGAAAGATATCCCTCAGCACGGTCTTTCATGTAGGTATAGGTATCTTCACTTGCCGATAGTGCACGGTCAAGTTGATCTTGCTCCCAACCGGTCGTCCAACCAAGCACGACATCGTAATGTCCGCTATCTAACTGGAAAATATGGTCCAGTAGTTGCTCCTTGAGGACACTAAAGGTGGTCAAATCTTCACAAATCAGGACAGGGCGTTGACCCCTATCCGCGTACTCTTCGGAGAGTTCCTCCAACTGACCTTTGAAATCGTTGACGCCGAGATTTTGTGAGAGGATTTCGTGAATCTTGTCTCTGAGAGCAGGGAAAATCGTCTCACCACCACGGGCGCTGTTGAACGCCTGTAGCGCCAAGCTCTTGTAATCATCAGAATCGAGAAGATCTGGAATATCTCCCTCCTCGTCGCTGGTGACTGCCTCTTGATACTCTTGAATGTTTTCAACCAGAATGTCTCGAAGATCACGACTATTCGGGCGCTCCTTAATGAGACTCCGAAGTTCTACCTCCTCCAAGGACTCCGAACTCGGAGCGAATGCGTCAAGCGTCGTGATAATCGCGTCCGCGACCCGCTCCGGATCAAGATCCTCAACATCGCTCGTTGAGGTCTGAAAATCGTCACCCAAGGGTTCAGTAAGGATATTAAGGATATCGCTGATTCGGGTTTTACTACGGGAGACGTGGAGGGCGATATGGTCCTCATCTCCAGCCGACCCAGATTCCTTTGTAGCCCCGATTTGGTATTCGAGCCACTGACACAACTGGCTCTTGCCGCTACCAGTCTCACCTTTCAGGATAAATATCCGGTTGTCATCCTCGATGTTTGATTTCAAAATGGCATCGCGGAATTCCTCTTGGGTGACGAATTTGTCATTCCCATCATGGGGATAGAGGTACTCCGCGTGGATTTTGTCGATATCAATATGCGTGTCCAAGAACTCTTGACGGGATTTCTGGTGAGATTCCGGTGTAAGATATCTTTGAACAACCTCGTCATCCCAGACTTTTGGCATCGTACTCATGCTGCATCACCCATAATCCGCTTATCGTCGGTCTGATCCATCGGTAGTTGGTAAGAGGCACGTCTGGACGGTTTAGCGCCGAGTGAGAATGATTTCAGAACGCGTGATTCAACCCCGACTGAATGGCTAGATGGCAATTCGACTTCATTCGAGGCATCCGCCATTCCACGGAATTCGACAGTCTCGTCTTCTTCCATGTTTTCGAGTACCTCTGCGACCGCGATATGGACAGTCGGCGTTCCTGCCCTCGATGAATATATTTTCATGAAATTATCCTCAATCCACACCAAGGCGTCGTTCAGGTCGTCGGAATTCTCTATCTCAGAGTGTAGTGATAGCAACTCATAGAGCAGTCCGCGCGAAGGAGAGAGAATAATTCCCTCTTCCGACGTGCGCGAAATCACACCAAGGTTACTGAATAGCCGCTCCCACATTCGGATTTTCTGTTCGTTCCACTCGAAGCCGTAGGAGTCCAATTCACGATTCAAATTCGTCAAGAGCTGTTCTCGTGAGGTCGTTTGCTCTTCGTAGGCAATGGCAACGTCGTGAACGCGTGTGAGATGGTCTTGTGGATGAGTTTGCTGCCGTAAGTGATACAGTAGACTTACCTCGAAACTGGAATCACTAGTGACTGCATTTTGGTTTATTCGTTGAACCACTCGATCCTCAGGCCGCTCGATGAAGTCTAGTGCGTGGAGAAAATCTACAACGTTCGAAACATGGCTATCCGAGAACGTCCCGACTTCTGGTTCAAACTTCGACAGTAAGGTGTCTGGCTTAGTGTTGCCGCCAATCTGTGCTTCCACTTCTCTTAAATCCGGCCCGAAGACCGTATTATAATTTATCAGGTCTCGAGTCGGTTTGCCGGCTGCTTCTTTGTAGGACATGTTATCGGTCAGTTGGATTCCGCATTCGGTACTCGTCTAACTGTTCTGTGTCAAAATCGGCTCGGCGTAGTGCCGCAAGCATGCTATTCGCAATTTTCATGACTTCACCTTTCTCAATCCACGAGCGGAGCGCTTCACGAACCCGCTCGGAGTAGTCATCCAAGATGTTCTCGAGGTCTTCTCGGATGAAATAGTAGAGAGGTTCCCACGCGGGAGACTCCGAGGGAATCTTCGTGTAATCGAACAGCTCTATGAGGTTCCGTGCTGGAACTCCTGCCCGCTTATGCTGGGTCGCTATCTCGTGGAGGTACATATTACGAGTTGTCGACAGTGCCAACGTGGAGTCGGTAAAATCGTGGAAGTACTCCGATGAAAGCCACTCGTAGTCCTTGACCGTCACGTCATACACATCGGGTATCGACTTCCCCGGTTTGGCCGTATGCTCCGGTAGCCGAGGAGAGGACGAATCAACCACTAAGATGTAGCGTTCGTCTTCCTCGATAGACCGTTCAAGCAGGCTATGAACGAGGTCTTCCTCACCATACTCCGCGATTCCGTCCTGGGTGGTCACGTGGACTAGGGGGAACTCCAGTTGATCAACCGCACCTGCAGCATCCTCTGAGGAGTGAAATTCGTAGTCAACCAACCGAAGATTGTTATCATACAGGTCTGCGTGTACGACAGAGTCATAGCCGAACTTCTTGAAGAGCGGCAGACTTCGAAGTTGTGCGCGGGCCTGCATGTCCCGCTTCTCCAACTGCGGTTCACGTACCACCACTGTCGAAGTGTCAGAATTTATGAATTTGCTAAATGGAGGTGTGTTAGGCACAATCAATGGTGTATGAGTGTCCATATAAATATGAGGGGCAAGTCTCAAATTGATAACTCCGTATCTGGTTGCTGTCTTGCATCTATTCGAAATGTCGGTCGGGTGCACCCACCCCCCACGCGACCGACGATTGATAATCCGTGCTTGGTGTATTTCAATATATCGGTATTTTGATAATTGTTCGATTCCAGTGGGTTTGGATGCCCAACATTTCATGAGAATGAAACCGTTTTAGAGCAATAAACCGAAACAGACCAACTACATAATAAGATCAATAATAAAACCGGACTATACAGTTGCGACAGATGAACTCGTGTCCCAAAAAAATGGGACAGTACTGTTATCACGAAGACTATCCCAATTGGACGTAATGCACACCTATATCGCACCGATTGGATACGATAGCACACGAGTAACTCGACCTGTGCTGAGTTGGGGGGTAACTCCCGACGACAAAATTATTCTCCTACAACCAACCTCTGAGAACGATGATGGGCGCGCCTCGGAAGCAGTCGCTGACGTAGAGCGATTTGTATCAGAACTGGAACCTAGTGTAACATTGGAACCCGTCGATTTGCCATATGATGATTTTCATGAGGGAATCATCACCTGCACAGAATTGATTCACCAAGCAGATGGTGAGACTGTTGTCGTGTTAGGCGGTGGTGCCCGAGATTTGTTCTTGGCGTTATCAACTGCAGCGCTAGCGTCTCGAGAGAGCGTTGATACAACTCTCCAGTATAGCGACATTGATGGACAAGTTCGTGAAATTCTTTTACCGAACTTAACCAACGGACCGAGTGATAGTGAAACGCAGACCCTAACAGCGGTGAAGGCTGCCAACTCTGGACCATCATTATCTGACTTGGCTGAGTATACGGGCTCTTCAAAGAGTACCATCGCAAGGCACGTACAGAGCTTAGAAGAACAAGACCTAGTTGCAACAGAGCACCAAGGAAAGGCAAAGATGGTCCAACTCACTCAGTTAGGAGAATTCCATCTGTCGGCATTCGAATCCCGCGCAGTATAACTGGCGTTCAGCGCACTCTGTTGGGTCTTCTGACCACGCATCTCGGAATACTTCATCAGCCATGCAGAGGAATCGTACATCCTACGAGAGAAGCTCTCTCGATAGCATGACTACGTAATCTACTGCGAGACATCGAATTTCGGCTCTCGCTTTGCGACATGGTTGTGGCTGCGCGCGCAGCGAAGCGAGCACGGAGCGGAGGGTGGGGCGGTGGCTGGTGGGCGGAGGTCACAATAAAAAGAAAAGAGCCGCCTACGCGCTCACCACCAGTCGTCTCGATCCGGGAACTCGATGTTCGTCCTCCCGACGAACGCAACCGAACACCGACCCTGATACCAGTTCTTGGCGGCATCCCGAATGCGCACGCGCTGTCCTTCGGCGACGACTGTGACCTGCGATCGGGTCCAGCTGGTGAACTTCGTCGTCCCCGTCTCGTCCTCTAACAGCCCGACTTGGGCCATCTTTGGACTCGACGGCTCCCAGAGGGTCTTCACTGTTGCCTCGATATCCACGTACTTCGCTGGCACTCTCCCTAATTCTCCGAGTGCCACGATCGCGTCCGGCGACGCTTGCACCTCCTTGAGCATCTCCAACACCGCGTCCCGCATCGACTCCCCGGCCGCAACCCGGGTGGCTAACTCTCGCTCAATGGCCTTGACGCCGAGCCCTCCGCGACATTTCTCTTCCAACCGGATAGCCTCCTTCTTGATTTCCCGCCGCGTCTCGACATCCAACTGCTCACGCAAATCTGTCACGCTGAACTGTCCACAGTGCTTCGCTTTCGTCATCTCCCGACACAGTTCCTCACGCCGACTCGTCTGGGCGCGGTCTTCACGTTCACGAGTCCGCCGCTTTTCGGCTTCTCGCGCTTCCCACTTCTCTTGGGCTTCGAGCGTCATCCCGTGTGGGTGAGCCTGTTCGTCAGTCGTCGCAATCGCATCACGAACGTCCGAATCGATCTTCGCTTGCGTCTGCAACTCCACCGTTGGGCGCAGCTCCGGGGTATCGTCGACTACGTCTTGTTCTGATTCCTGTTCGACCGAGACCTTTTCACGAATTGGGTTGTTACGTTGCATTGGCCTAGTGCCTGAAGGCGCTCTTCGAGCGTCCGACACCCGCGTCTCCACCGCGGGTTTTCCACAGAATCGACCCAACCAGCCATGGCTCCGACGTCACCGACTGACGCCGTCACCCGAGGTGCCCGCGCCGCGCCTTCACGCCGGACTCTGTCCGGCGCGGCGCGGCACCGACGGCCATCCCACACAGACGAGTTCGGGGGTGAACCTCGAGGTGAGCGCGCACTCACCGCCGTATACCCAGCCGGTCACCGCGGGTCGTCGCCGCACGCCCCGTCCGTCACCGACGCAACGGAAGCGCTGCGGCGACGAGACGGCACGGCCGGGGGGTATACGGTGGTGAACGGCCTCGCATACGGCCACAGCGACGGAGCAGAGGGCGAGCCCCGCCGGACCCGTTCGGGGCCGGACCCGCGCGAGCCTGTCCCGTCCGTCGCCAGACGCAACGGAAACGCCTCGCGCGGCACGCCGGCCGCGGACGGCATGCCCGCGGCAGCGATGCCCGTCGCGACGGAGTTCGAGCGCACGCCCGGCCGGCAGCGCAGCCGCTCCCGAGGAACTCCCGGACCCGGGGCGACCGGGGGTGAGCACGGCGAACCGCCGGTCGCCGCGGCAGCCCGGAGGCCACTCGGGACGAGGGCAATTGCCCGAGCGGCAAGCAGCCCGTCCCGGACCGCGCAGGCGGCCACGTCTGAACCGCCGTCCGTCGGCGCGACCGCATTCAGGGAGCGCCGACGCAACGGCCGGTGAAGATGCAGTCGTCCCGGCGCCGGTCGAATCCGGTCGCGGGCCGAGCGCTCGCAGGCCCGCTGTCGGGTGCGGCCGGTATCGGGCGACTGCACTCGGCCCGACCCGGCCCCGAGACCGTGTCCCGTCCGTCGCTAGACGCAACGGAAGCGCGAAAGCCCGGGCCCGGCAGGAACGGACTGCCGGCCGGAGCGCGCACAACCCGAGGAGTCACCCCCGAACGTACGTTGCGACACACCGAGTTCTGACACACTGACACGAACCCGAACCACTACTGGGTGGCGCGCGCTGAATCGGCGTGCCGAGAACGCGCGAGGCGGGCGGGGTGGGCGGTGGCCACCCCGTCGGGTTGGGGCGGGACTGAACGACGGTCCCACGCGGTTTTTAGGATTTCTCGAGTAGCGAGCGAGCGCGTTGCACGTAGCTGTTCGCGTCCCAGCTGCGAGCGTCACTAATCCCCTCAAGGAGCCTCCGAGCAGTGGTTGCTGACAACTGCTCGGTTCGAACGAATACAGACAAAAGCGTTGGCGTCGTCACGAGCCGAGTGTCGGCGAGTGACGCATGAATCAAGCCGAGGTGGTTAAATTCGTCACAGAGCAATAGCGCGGCATCGAGGTCGTTCGCGAGCGTGACAGCTGCGTTCTCGCCATCATCGAGTGGGAATTCGGCGTCGAGATCGACGGCCCGTGTTTCGAAGGAATCCCTTCGGTCGAGGACGGTTGTTGCTCCGCGGCCGTGAATATCATCGTAGGAGGCAATCTCTTCGAGTTCTGCGATGACTGCCGCCGGGATGATGACGTCATATCTAGCTAGACAGATTGAAAGTGGGTCGGGGTCGTTGTCAGCAACGACGCCGAGACTGACGAGCGCGGAGGCGTCTGCGACGAGCGTCGACATCTATGCGTCGGCGACCTCGTCGAGGAAGTCCTCGTTCAGCTGCTGTTTCAACACGCGGAGGTTCGCTGCCTCCTCCGCGCCGACGAGGGCTTTGAGTTGCTCGAAGGTGATTTCGTCGTCGTAGTAGGCGGCCGCGATTTCTTGGAGAAGTGCGTCGTCGTGAGTGGCGTCTTGGAGGTACTCCCGGAGTGCCGTCAGGAGGATATCAGTCCGGTCCTCTCCGAGTACGTCAGCAAGGGCATCAGTCCGGTCGATGAGCCGGTGTGGCGCCCGAAATTGGACGCGCTTCTTGTCGCTACTCATCATGTGTACAGTGTGAGCCAGCCTACTTAGCCCTTGTCGTGTGTACAGTGTGAGCTACTCTACGAAGTTGACATCCTCCTGCGCCTGAAGGCCCAGGAATCCCGAGCGGTGGGAGTTTCAGGTTCGTAGTCCAATCACCGGACTCCCAGCCCTTTTGGGGCGCGGGTAGTCCCACGGCATCGGACTGGTGGACTGCTGGCCATGCCAAGTGGCCGTTACCCCTATCCTCGACCATATATGGCGTCCCGGTGTTGTTTTGGCCACAGGGACGCCAGCAGGCGTCGGCAGAGTCGGGGATATCGTCGTTCGTGCGTTGCGCAGTCGGCACGGACACACTCTTCTGGAATGTGTGTTCACCGACTGCTCTTTCGGATACTGCCTCGTTACGTGGGCGGACAGGCCGCCTCCGCAGGACGGTTCGGAATCCGCTCCGTTCCGACCGATTCCTACTCTTTTGTAAGTCAGCCTGTCACTTAAACTCCCGCGTGGGAAACTCGGCACAGGCGGTCAGACGGCGACTGTTTCCCAGCATGACGGCGCGTATCCACGGCCTGAAGGCCGTGGTATTGCGCCTGCTCACCGTATAAACGGCGCAATCAACATTGCACAACGGGCTGACCCGTGGGGAGAGAGCGTGCCGCTGAAACCGGCAGGCAATGACTCGCCTCGGGATGGGAGTGCCTGTGACAGCACCACGACCCACCGAGAGACGAGCGAGAAACACTCGCAAATGACTCTCTCGGCGTTCCACGGGTCGGAACCCTCTACCAGCGATAGCCGCACTTAGCTGGTATTCCCCATGCGTGGGAAGCCGCGCCGTTCACGGCGCGGAGGATGTCACGTTTTCTCCACGACTGGCCAGTGGATCGGCCCCCGTTAGTCCTCTAGGACGTCGATAAGCTGTTCTGCCGTCCGACTGATTCGTCCAAGCCGGTCCCGGACGACCGATGCGTCGTCCGACTCCCAGGCGGCCAGATAGAACGCGGACCCACTCGTGTCCAGTCCGACGTAGCGACCGACGACGTAGGCGACGCTCTCGGCTTCGACTTCTCGCTTCGCCCGTTCCGTCTCGTCGTCGACATCGCTGTGCAACAGAGCGTGGGCGTACTCGTGGATGAGCGTCCGAGCGAGGTCAGCCTCGTTCGACCGATCACGCACCTTCACCGCTGCGTTCCCGTCTGGATGCTCTGGATACGTACAGACGCCGTTTGCGTCCGGATGCGGCCACGCCGAGTCGTCGACCACGTTGACCGTTACATCCAGCGCGGCAGCAGCGTCGGTGAGTTGACTGACGAGCGTTCCGGCGTCGCCCGTCGCAGCCGTCTCCAGCTCGGGCAGGGGCTCACCGTCTGTCTGCGAGATATCGAAGACGGGCGCGGGATTGAAGCCGACGAGACCGCGCGACCACTCTTCGGGGTCGGTCTCATCGTAGTCACAGTCAATCTGCTCGTGGTAGGATGGCGAGTTCTCGCATTCGGGACACCGCTGAGCAATGATTGGCGCCCAGATCCAGATGGCTGACTCGCCCTCTGTGACGTGCCGATCGAATTCTTCCTGCCAGGTCCGATAGCCCGCGACGCGTGTCGCCTCCGGACATTGCTGTTTGATGAGCAGCGTGTTTCGATACGAGTAGTCGTGGAACTGGCTCTGGGCATCAAGCCACGCTTGGAACGCTTCACTGGCCTGTGCGTCGTCGACAGCCGCGACGAGGTCCTCGACCCACGCTTCGATCGTACTGTGCATCTCCTCGGATCGTGTGTCGGACTCGGTGAATGAGACCGACGCATCACTGGTCGTAGCCATGAAAATCACCGAAACAACGGCACGCGGGCCGATTCGAATCGCCCCGCACCCGTCGGGGGCGATACAAACTGACTAATCGACAACGAGGGGCTGGCGATTCAGTTCCTCACCGATGCTCAAGAGAGACTCCTCGATAGGACCTCACCGGACAAACAACGCGTACTCTGTAGCAACGAACACACGGGTGAACGAACTTCCAGCCCAGTCCCGAGGATGTCCTCGCAGGCGATTGCAGCAGTCCCACCGGCAGCGAGTGGTGTTGCCGGTCGGGAGTAAGTCCGACTGACGGTCACGTCTGCATCAGTCGCAGGCCGAGAATAATCGAAGCTTGCTGATTTAACCCTGTGGAAACGTCTGTTCCGCTTCGACCCCACAAGGTCCTTCTAACAGACTGTTGGAGTAGTTAACCTACACTAGGCGGATAGTGTTGGTTAAGCGGTTGCCGGCGGAGTCTTCTGAGGCTTACGCTGTTGTGGGCCGATTGAAAGGTCGCGAATGAATTATATGGCTTGCTATGGTAATTCTTCACGCGGGCATACACCTTCCGTTGCCTGGTTGGTGCACCTGTCACTGTCTCCCGCTGATTTGGTCGTCCGGGAGCGTAGGTAGACCCACGCTGCATCACAGCGTGGGGACTCACATCTCCTGCTGCCACTGCCTCCCGTGGTTGCGACGCTGCCTGTGGGTCTTAACCAACAACTACGCCGAGATGTAGATTGAATGCATACTCTGATATTATTGAAATGCCAACACGAACAGCCATACTTTGAAATCGGTTCTCTTCCCATAGCCACACAATGGGACAACAGGGTGGGATGCAGTCGCGGATATGGATAACTCGACTTGTTGACAGGATACAGCACCGGCTCGGATTGCCGCCGCTCGTAAGTGGGACGATTACTCTCGGGATGGTCCCAGTCTTCCTGACGGGATTGGTTTTCGTGTTGGCGGACGGCCGACTGCCGAGAGAGTTCCTCGTTGCTCACCTGTTGGCGATGGGTGTTCCCGTCGTCGGCCCTGCCGCGATTTGGTACTGGGACGTGCGTGTCTTCCCGACGTTCATCGAGGAGAGTACCGAGTTAGCGACGAATCCGACGGCCGTCCAACGCGTCGGCGAGCAGTACAAGCGTCTCTTCAGCACGCGCTCGTGGTACTTCGTCGTGCCGTGGACGGCCTTGGTCGTCGGCTTGATTGGATTGAATATTGGCTACTTCGAGACGGTCGGCATCGCAGGGTTCGGTGACCCGGCGTTTTGGGCGTATCTCCTGTTTGCGGTCTGGTGGGGGCTGATTACGGGCATCGGGTTCCACGGTGCGATAACTGCGGTTCGGGCGATTCGTGCGGTGGGGGATTTGGACTTACAAATCGAACCGCTCCACCCGGACGGCCTCGGGGGCTTAAGCATGATTGGTCGCCTCGCAATCTGGACGACGATGCTAATCTCGATTGGCTCGTTGGCCCTTCCATTGGCGTTTTTGCTCGGTACCGAGGGTGGCTACCGAGCCGTCGTGTATTTCGCGACCGGTCTCTACATCGTCCTTATTGCGGTGTCGTTCGGGTACCCGACCGTGTACGTGAACCGGCGTGCACGAGCCATCCAAGAGCAGGAACTCGAGACACGTCGGCAGAAAATCAGACAGCTACAGCGGCAAGCCGCCAACCTTGAGGAAGCGGACGAGACGGCAGACGACACCGCGACGCTTGCGGAGGTGGCAACTCGGCTTGAGATGCAGCGGCTCCGTGACGAATTCAACGAGTACGACAGCGTGAGCCTCTATCCGCTTTCGGTGGGCATCATCATCCGGCTAATCTCGTCGCTTCTGCTCCCGCTGTTTTTCATCTTCGTCGATCTCTTTCTCGGTCGGCTTCTCTAATCGTACCAGGTGAATGACTGCGGACTCTCGTTAGTGGCGTTGCCCAACTCCCTTGGCCCAACCGCAGCTATCGGCTGGTCGCATTGGCGTTTAGATTTTGCACACCCTCGGTACACCTCTATGTTCGGTGGATGTATCGGCTGTTTTCGAAAACAGGGGCGGACGTTTCTGATCGATTCTTGCTTCCCTTTCACTGCAGCGTCGGCATCGGTATTCTGGTATAATCGCCTGCTGTCCCGGATTTTAGCGGTATTGAACAGTTGGGGTCGCGATGTGAGACGAACTCTGCCTGCGCTGGCCGGCGTGTCCCTGCACACACACAGTTGTTTCACACGCTTACCTTTCGGAGACGAAAATGAATGTACAACCCTCTAATCGGATACGAGAGCGAACTTACTCCACGAACCGGATTCTCAAGAGGTGTGCAATCCTCTCGAAGAGAGGTCCTAGTTTTGCTCCGTACTCACTGGATTTCGACATTGCTAAACTCGAATCTTGCTCCCCCGGTTTCGCTGTCAGTCAGAGTGATGTTCCATCCGTGTGCTTCAGCGAGCCGTTGCACAATCGCCAATCCAAATCCAGTTCCATCGCTCTTGGATGAATATCCGGGAGTAAAGACCGCATCCCGTTCGGCGTCAGGAACTCCCGGCCCGTCATCTTCAATGTAGATTGTATTTTCGTCTGCTTGACCGACCCTGATGGTGATGTCGTCTCCACCGTGTTCGATGGCATTGCGAAGCAAGTTCTCGAAGGTGTGTCGGAGCCGGTCGGGATCTGCGCGGATTGTGGCGTCGCCATCGATCTCCAACGTGGCTGCGTCGGTCTCAACCATCTCCCAACAGTTGCCGATTGTACTGACGACGTTGACCGGTTCCATCTCGCTCACTTGTTGCCCGTTGCGGGCGAGTGTCAGCGTGTCATCGATGATTTCGGACATGCGATTTAATGCGGTCTGTAGTGGCTCGATATGCTCGCTTTCTCGCTCCTCCTCGAGGAGCGTTGCTCGGCCCTGTGCAACGGCCAGCGGATTCCGCAAATCGTGCGAGATGACGCCAGCAAATTCATCGAGCCGTTCGTTCTGGCGCTGCAGTTCACGTTGCCGCCGGAGTCGCTCCGAGATATCACGGAAGACACCCTGGAAGAGCGGCTGGTCGTAATCCGTGTCTTCGATGACCCAGGCGTTGATTTCGACAGGGAACCGTTCGCCATCTGCTGTGACTGCGAACACGGGGGATCCGTCGTCGAATTGGGAGATAACAGCTGGTTGTTGCTCAAAATGTGTCTCGAAGAGCCGTCTGTACCGCTCTTGTTCCTCGGCGGGATGGAGGGAACCCACATGCATCGAGCGTAACTCCTCGCGCGTATATCCGAACAACTCTTCAGCCGCCTGACTTACCTCAAATATTTCAGTCGTCTCTGGGTTAGCAATTACAATCGCATCCGGTGAGCTCTGGATAAGTCCTTTGAGATCTGTGTCACCACCAGACTCAGGAGACATTGAATACATCGCTGTAGAATGCAAGGCCGTATAAAATGTCGAATCGACCTCGCGACTGTCCGCCACATCGCTGAACCTGCGTTATATAACCAGCACGATTGCCAAAACCTATCGACTGCGAAAGGGGTCAATGGGGCCGAATACCCAGATTCTGCTACGGCCGTTATCCACCCCTCTATCGATGTGTTCTGATAGCTAGTATACGCTGTCACTGATTGTCCGTGTACACCTCGGTCCACAGGTATGCAACGCCAATGAGGGCATAGAGAAATCCGAAGACTGCGAACGGGAAGTTGTCTTGCACAACGCCCGACACGGTTTGTACGAGACCGAGACTGACCATCGCGATTCCAATCAGGGTTCGAAGCCGCTCTTTCTCCATCGCTTCGAACTAATCTCCACAATGGGCCGGTACGGGACGTTTTGAACACCGGGCTTGGATGATGCGTGAGCGGTCACTCGTTTTCGAGTGCAGCGTAAACCTCCGCATGACGGCGTCCGTCAAGCTCGCCCATCTCGAGGGCGATTTCGCGGCGTTCGGCGTCGCTATCGGCCGCCTGATACCGCTCATACAACTGGCGGACCTCATCATCGACTGCCGTTGAGGAATCGGTGCTTGACGCCATTGCTTTGTTGAGGATACTCGGTGGGTCCTTTTATTGATTCCGTCCCGTTTAGTCCCGCCGCCACCTGTGCCCGCAGTCGGTACAGATGTACAACTCTGTCGGCGCTTCGTCACTCGAGCGGAGTTGCTTGATATCCCAGTACGCCTCATCGTGGTCGCAGTCGGGACACGTCACGTCGGTCGTCGGCAAGCCACGTTCGGTGTTGTCACCGCGGATGGTGAGTGTCCGTTTCTGCTGGGCATGGGTCGTCACAAAGGCGTCTGTCTCCGATTTCGGCGAGGAGTTTCCACAGTTGCGACAATGCCACCCCATGTCCTTCGGATACCGGAGCGACCCACAGAAGTCACACAGCGGGCCGCTGATACAGCTACTTGACGTCGATTCGACTGCTCTGGAATGTTCGACTCGAGACATCGGTTTCAACCACGGGCACGACGGTGCGCCCGCAGCCGTCAGGGCGCGGCAAAAACATCACGCTCGAAGCTCTGTTGAAATATTCATTGACTGATAGGTGAGGTGTGGTAAATACAGAGCGTGTAGTCAGCACGAAGGACTCGTTCGGTTTGATCCTCTCGGGCCGAACGAATACAATAGGTTGGTTACCCCCAGATCAAAACGTAGGGCCAGAGAGGGTATCTAGTGCGGTCTCCGTAAGCAGCGCTTATCCGGATAATCCGAGAGGCCGATTCTCGGTGGTGGCGTGGGGAAAATCAGCTACACCGCCAATGCATGCTGTGACTAGCCAAAGATATTTGTTTCCCCTATGATCATCTCCTAATAATGACAAACGAAGAGAGTGGAGCGTTCTTCAAGGGCGACTGGCAAATACATCGCCGACGATTCCTCACTGGGGCCACCGCCGTCGCCATTGGCGGTGCCGCCGGGTGCAGCAGTGTGAGTAACCAGGAGTTCGAGGCCCAGCCAGTTGTTCTCTCCGAGGACGCCCGTGGAGAGGTTGTCCTCGGCGAGACCGCCCGGGACTCCTCAACGGTGACCCGTGAGATCGATGCTATCGACGGCGAGATCTCCATCACCAGCTTCTCGGCCGCCTACTCGCGCGGAAAAGCCTACGATCTTGAGGGGGCCGACTACGCCCCCCGGCTCTCGCTGCTTGGGCGGTATCTCCAGCAGGTCAATGGAACGGACGGCCCGGGGGCGGCTGCGGTGACCACCGCCAGCGATGTCGGCCTCGACGAGGTGACCATCGGGGACTTCGCCGTGGAAGGCGACCGTGTGAGTCTGGTCGCGCCGGCAGGTCTGCGAGACGGACAGCCAGAGTCGGGCGCTCCCAGCATCTTTTCCCTGATGTATCCGCCCGAAGTCTCTCCTGAGGGGTTAAACGAGGTGATGAACCCTGAAAACGGGACGAACGGAGCGTACCTCGTCGACGCGAAGGACTTCTTCCCGGGGTTGGTGTACGATCCTATAGATCGAGGGTGGGCCTTAGACCCAATGGATCGAGGGTGGCTGCCGGCGGGATACACCGGAGCGGACGACCTGATCAACGAGGGCAAGGTGATGATTGCCCTCGATCCTGCCCTCACTCCCGAGCAGGTGTTCGGGGTCTCGGCTGAAGGGATGCCCGGCGAACGCGTTGAGAGTGGGGAGGCGCTCGCCCGTGCGACTGGGAACAATCCGTTCCTGATTGCGGCAGTTGACGAGGTCGCAGTCGGCGGTCAATCGCCATTTACCGTAGGTGGTCAATCGCCGTTCACCATAGAGGACGTGTTCGATGTCGGCGTTCCGTCCTGGACGGGCGGCGCGACCTACGGGATCGGCGTGCTCTCGACGCCGGCGGCGAAGGTGGCGGGGCAGTCGGTCAATCCGGTCGCGGGGATGAGTTTCGAGGAGTTGCTGACCGGCAAGCGGTTCGGCCATCTCATTGGCCCGAACCGCTTGCAGAAGACCGATGAGGGCGACTGGCTCGCCGGGCCGGCACCGGTCGCTGAGATCACCCTGGGGCCCTCATTGGACGAAGGAATGCAGGACAGCACGACCATCCTCGACGACGAAACCGAGCTGAAGAGCTTCCTCGGCGTCCTCAGCGGCGAGGACGGCCCGTGGGGCGTCGGTGTCCACATGGCTCGCGTCGAAAACGAACACGACGACGGGACAGATGTCGTCGTCACCGCTGCCGTCCATCGCTGGCCCGTTGGATCTGCGGATTACGTGGACTGGATTGACGGCGATGCCAGCGAGCGGTTCACAGGCATCCTCGGATCGATTATTACCGAGGCTCGGGCGCTAACCGCGGCGGCGGGCAAGCAGTTTGCGCCTGGTGCTTGGGTTGCTTGACTGAGTTAGCTGGCGGGCGAACACTGGCCTTGATAGGGGACCGGCCACGTACTCTGTGTCGATTCATCCCGAGTCCTTTCGGTCGATACCCAGTTCAAGAATCGTGGACGATTTGCCAAGACCAAACAGTGTATTTCGTTGGAGGGGCAGGCTCCGAATCAAGCACACCAAATGCTGAATATGCGCCTTCTATTCAGCACGGCTCCGACAAACTATCAACATCCAAGGATTTCACCAGAACCAGCTCGACTATATCGTATCGTCACAGCAATCGCCATACTCCGGAGGGAGGCGATGTCCACACGGCTGGGCGTAGTGATCTGTTGGCCCGACGCTCAGTACCCCCTTGACTGGCACACCACATCGGGGACACATCTCTTGCCCGGTCATTGACGCCGCTCCCCACTGATTCGGGACGGCTGTGCGGGCGATACTTCTCGAACGATGTCTGGAATCCACAACATCGGAACACCGAGGCAAAGCGCCTCGCTCGTCGAGGCGCAGAAAAACCGCGGCTACCCCATCAGATAGCCGACGAACTGCTCAACGGCCTCGTTGACCACTTCATCTTCTAATCGGCCGAACCAGTCTCTAATGTCGTCGTGTGCTGGCGAGGAGACACCCCACGGCACAATCGAACTCTCCGCCGGAACACCTCCCGCCCCGAAATCATCGGGTGATACAGGCAGCGTCTCTTCGTACCACGTTCGGGTCGTTAGCGTGAGTGCAACGTATTGTTCTCCGTGGAACGGATGCGACTCGGTATTGATGATGACGAATGGCCTCGAAGCTGGCTCTTGAGTGAAGGGGTCGTAGCCTCAATAACATCGCCGCGTTCGTACTCGGTCATTCGTTGTTTCCGTCACTCGGGTGCGCTTCGTCGCTGCCAGCAGTACGCCATGCCTCCATCTCTTCTTCGCCGAATTGTTCATCGAACGTCCGGATGTCTTGAGACAGGTCGAACGCTGCTGTTACGCGATCGCGGTCGCCAATGGCCCAGTACGGTGGCTTGTGTCGGACGAGATTACGATTCTTCAGCCGTGAAAGGACGGAACTGACCGTGTTGGGATCGATTCCGGTCGCATCAGCGATCTCACCGCGCTGGAAGGCTTGGTCGCTGTTCGCGGCTAGAAACGCCACGATCTGCTTGGCGTGGGGTGGCGACTCGTCGAACTGATCCTCGTGTTCGAAGGTGTCGATATCGATAGGCATGGTTACTACTTCTTGTTTGGATGTTTGCCTGTATGTATGTTTGCCTGTATGTATGTTTGCCTGCTTGAATCATGCGCCCCGCCCGTCGGGGCGCGCAGAAACCTCTGCCTGCTGGAAATATCGCGTGAATCAACGTTCTTATTTTCACTCTCATTGAGGAGTATCAATAGCGAATGGCGACGGAATCCGTTCCCGCCGAATCCCCTGACAAACCGTGGTCGTACCTCCAAATCCAGCCAAGTACGGACCGACTCGACACGAACGCCCTCACCGATACGTTCCAGCGACTCCACGCCCTTGCTCCATCGCTCGAAATCGAAGTCCGACTCGTCGCTGACGACGATGGTCTTCAGTTCTACGTCAGCGCCGCGAGCGAACACGCGTCCACACTCCGCCAAACGCTCCGCCGACTCTTCCCGAGTGAGGCGAAGATCACTGACACATCCCCACCACCAACACCGCCAGAGGCGCCCGATACGGCGCTCGAACTTCTCGGCCGGGGTGAACGCCACGACGACTGGCAAACACGATTACAGCCGGTCCTTCGCGACGACGAGACGCCACAGTTCCCGCTGGCAGCCGTCGTCGACACGCTCGCTACTACGGACAGTACGGTCGTCTATCAGGCACTGCTCACGCCGAAACGGGATTGGCGGGCGACCGCCGACGTTCGCATCGACCAACTCGAACGCGACCGCGACACGCTCGGCCAGCGACTGTTCGCGTTCCTCGAAAATGATGTCGACGTCGACCCGAACCCCACGACTGAGGACCCGAAACACCGCGAACGCATCGAGTCGATTCGAGCCGCCGACAAGCGGCGGTCCTTCGTCGTCAACGCGCGTGCTGTCGCAAAGGGCCCCGACGCCAGGATGACGCTTCGGGAACTCGCCAACGCCTTCACGCCTGCCAGCGGGTCGTTCTACGAGATTCGCCATCGACTCCATACCGACGAAGAAGCCACAGCGAACGTCGCCGAGCAAATCGGGAGCCGTGACTGCGTCACCGAACAGTCGCTCACGACCCGATTGCGCCATCGATTACCGTTGACGGACAACCGAAGCCCGGCTATCGTCACGGACCCCTCGACGGTCCCGAACTTCTGTCTACTCGATGGCGACGCGCTCACCGAAGCGGGGCGACGAGCTTTGGAGGCCACACCCGACGAACGAACGGGCGTCCCCATCCCGGAAGACGAGCTTCTCGACCAGTACAACGAGGGGATGCTGCTCGGCTATCCACTCACGACCGATGACGAACCCATCGATACACCGGTTGCCCTTCCACCGTCGCTCCAACCACTCCACGCCGCATGGTTCGGGAAGACTGGCTCGGGGAAATCGACCGCGCTCATCAACGCCATCCTCGAAAATCACGGTGCTACAGTTGGCGCGGATATCCTCATCGACCCGAAAGGCGATGGGATGCCAGTCGAGTATCTTCGGGCCCACTACGCGGAGTACGGCGATCTTGACGACGTGTACTACTTCGACTGCACGGAGGTGCTGCCAGCGATTTCCTTCTTCGACATCCGCGATCAACTCGAAGACGGCATCGACCGAACCACCGCTGTCGAGGACGTCGTTGACCACTACATTGAGATTCTCGTCGGCATCATGGGCCGAGACCGCTTCGAGCAGGCGGTCCGGTCGCCGGACATTATCAAGTATCTCGTGAAGGCGATGTTCGACCCCGTCCACGGCGACGACGCCTTCTCACACCGAGAACTGCAGGACGCCACGCGGCGAATGCACGATACGCGGGATGCCCCGCCCGTCGTTGATGCGGACCTCCAACAGTTGCTCAGCGGCGTCGCCGCCAACAGCAAGCGCTCCTTCGATGAACTGATGCAGGGCGTCGCCAACCGCATCGAGAAGATCCCGCTCGACGACCGTCTCGCACAACTGTTCAACAACGTTCCCGAGGGCGATAATCCGCACTTCGACTTCCGGGAGGTCATCGACGAGGATGCGGTCGTCATCGTCGACACAGGCGGCCTTCGAACGGAGAGTCAGCGGGCGATCACGCTGGTCGTCCTCTCACAGCTGTGGACCGCCCTCCAGCGCCGCGCCCAAACGACCGACGATGACGACCCACCGCTCGTGAACCTGTATCTCGAAGAGGCCGCGAGCGTGGGCACCTCCGGATTGCTGACCGACCTGCTCGCACAGTCGCGGTCCTTCGGCCTCTCGATGACGCTCGCAATGCAGTTCCCGGCCCAGCTCCGACAGGCCGACCAGGAAGCCTACGCCGAACTGCTGAACAACGTCTCAACGATCGCCACGGGCAACGTCGCTATTGACGACGACCTCGCGAAGCGCCTGGCCACCGAAGAGATGCCACCCAGCGAAGTAGCGAACCGGCTACGTGCGCTCCGACGCGGCCAGTGGATGGCGTCGTTGCCGTCACGGTTCGGCGTTGACGAACCTCGGCCGTTTCTCTTGGAGAGTGCGCCCATTCCATCGGGCCATCCTGAGAGCGATGAACTGTTCTCGGATGCGAAAGGAACAGCGTTTGAGGCAGCCTTCGACGTTGTCCAAGACCGTAGTCGACTGGAACACGGTCTTGATATCGCGCTCAACACACGCCAGTCGACGATGCAGCGCCACGCTGCGACGACTGACTCCGTTGCTACATCTTCTGAGCCTAATCTCGAGACGGTTGAAGCCGAGACCGTTGACGAAGATGCCCGCGTTGATTCCGCGCTTCCCTACACGAATCGCCTGCCCAATCCCGTCGAATACGACGACGAAAGACACGCTCTCGTCTGTACGAGTTGTGAGACGAGATTCGACCCCACCTCAGAGGGGATGCGAAACACGATTCGTTGTTGTCACACGCTCGACGACGTTGCTCGAGACGAGGTGCCAGTCTGTGAACTAAATCTGAAACTCTCGGTTGCTGAGCGACGACAGAGCGCTTACACCGACGCCCAGTTACGGTTTCTGCAGGCGGTCTACTCGGCTCACCAGCGACGCTTCGATCCGGATCTCGAATACGACCTCCTGTACGACAGCATGGTCCGACTGCAAGAGTACACGGATGTCGGGCAAGCGGAGGTGCAGGAACTCCTCGATGCAGGACTGTTGGCAGAGGACTGTACGTATCCCCACAAGCTGTACACGGTCACGCCGGAAGGCCGTGAGGAAGCGAAGATTCGACATCGTGAGGGCATCGCCCACGGTGACGGGAAGGGCGATTTGAGTGAATCGAGTTTCCACGTTGCGATGGTAGAACTGCTTCGCCGCTACATCGAAGAAGCGTTCGTCAAGGACGATGACTCGGCTGCTGTTGAGGCCGTTTCGTATCACGAGGTTGGCTCTCACCGCCTTGATGTCGCGGGATTAGATTCTGACGGCGAGGTGGTTGTCACGGGTGAGGCCGAACGGTCGAACCATGATACGCTCCGTGCTGTTCCCGAGGATTACGACAAAATGGCGTCTCACGACCCCGAGGCGGCGATTTGGCTCGTCAAGAACCGGGATGGGGGCCACGATGTCTTGGACGCGTTGAATGACCCACCGGAGGGTGAGGTTCGCGTCGAAAAGGAATACAGTCGAAGTTCACCACCGCAACGATTCAAAATCGACGAACCGGGGTTCACGGAGATGTTCACGTTCCAGTATCTTCGTGACTCCGTCTTAGATGCTTGAACCGCTCCTTGGGATGCTACGCTTTTGATTGTGACTGGAAGTGGATACTCGAGACTACCGGGCAGCCCGTCGGCCCAACACGAATACAAGCAGGGCGATTAGCACCGCTCCAAATGCCGTATTAGCTGTTGCCAGCACCTGTCCAAAGCCGAGTGGAATGTAGTCCCCCATCCCGAGCGTTGTGAACGTTAGGGTACTGAAATAGAGCGATTCTAAGAACAGCTCTGGCTGTTCGGCTATCCGTGCGTATGTTATCGGGCGGTCTCCAACTGGCTGAAGCCATTCGCCGAGCGGATAGAGCAAGGCGATGAATACAATGAAGCTCGTGCTACCAGCGATAACACGCCAGGGGCTTTCACCGTACAGAAGCGTCGCTCGTGCGACCTTTGCTCGACTCCAGCGCGCTCCTGCAATCACGCGTTCTTCGACGGTGTCTGCAGACTGTGTGGCATCGCTCCAGTACTCTCGCTTCTGAAGGTCTTGTCGACGGACGAAACACTGTGACTGCAACCGAGGACGAGCAGCCCTTCCTGCGAGTTCTTCAAGCGCCCGATAGACGCTTTTTGCTTTGTCTATATCCACCGCATCGGAATCGTCCCCGTAGCTCGGGTCGTAGATACAGACCGGTTGTGAGCGGATTGCGGATACCGTGTGAGGAGACGAATCAATCGCTGTGGAGGGCCGCCCAAGAAATTGCGTGTTATCGTCGATTTGGACATCTCCGAGAACCGCACCGAAGAGCTTCGACCCACGCAAATCCGCGCCGAATAGCATCGCTCGACTCAAAAACGTGGATTCGAGATTTGAGTCTTGAAGCACGGTGTTCTGGAGTGCTGCCTCGGTCAAGTCGGCGTGTTCAAAATCAGAGTTGGAAAGCTCCGCATCTTCAGCGAGGAAATCAGCAAAGGTACCCTCTTGCAACTGAACCCCTTCTGAGACCGCTGCTGCATTGAGGTTGATTTCTTCCCTGACGGTTGAGTGTTCTAACGAGAGCGCCTCCCGTATGGTAGCGTTGTCAAATCTGAGGGACCCATCGACTCGTGTCTGATCCATATCGAAGTATTTGGCTGTCGCATCTGAGAACACTGCCTCGTCACCAAATGAAGCGTCTGTGAAGGTGGCCCCGTGCTCAAATACGGCCCCTTCGAACCAACTGTCTGATTCGAAGACGGTATCGGTGAATCCAGCGTGGCTCTCAAATCGTGCGGGCCGATCGCTTTCATCTAACGCACTCGTCTCATCACGACCGAAAATGACTCGCTCTTCAAACACCGCTTCCTCGAATGTTATCGGTCGAGAACGCTCTTGACGACGAAATACGGCGGCCAAAAATATCGCTACGCCTGTAATTCGGGCCTGCTCAAAGGTGATACGGTCATTACAAATTGTTTCATTGAACGACACTGCGACTCTTCCAAGATACATTCCGCCAGCATATCCGTACTGTCGTGCCCGTGAACTGGCTCGAGATGGGAGAGGTGGAGCCTCCGTTTCGAACACTGCTTTACTGAAAATCGCTTGGTTCTGGAAAACTGTACGCCCAAACCCGACTCCCGCTTCGAATTTTGCCCTCGTAAACCGCGTGATTCCTCCGATTTCGGCTCCTGAAAACAGCGTTGTGTGCTCGAAGACTGCCCCCGTGAAATTGAGCGCCCCCTCGCAGGTTATCTCCCTGAAGAGCGCATGTCGCTCAAACCGCGATTCCTTGCCGTATATCCCGGAGGCAATCAGTCCGTCAAAATACGCTTCTTTCTCGAAAGTTGCCTCGGAAACACTAATTGACCCATCGACACGGGCACCTTGGAGCCTAACGTGAGCCTTGATTGTTCCCTCGGTTAAACTGACATCCCCATCGACCTGTATGTGTGAGAGGTAAATATCTGCATCTGGTCCATCTCCAAGTTGTTCTTCACTAAGAGAAAGCTCCGAAAACCGAGCCCCAATGAACTGCCGCGCTGGAAACCGTCCAGCTTCATCCCGCTGTGCCACCTTCTCGTTAAGCCCTTTGTGCGCTTCACCTGATTCTTCCTCAGTATCTGGTGCAGTTACGCTGTTCACTTGACCGACGAGTTCTTCGCTGAGGTCGAGATCTCTGGGCTTCTCTCCCAGTGGGAGATGAAATACACACAACTCGGCATCTTCCGCTTGGTCATGTGGACAGCTCCAGACGCCGTCTTCGTTCAAGATGTCTTCATCAATATGACATTCGTCTCCATCTTCTCCTCCCCATGTCTGTGGCTTGTCTGGGTCGAACACGTACTCACAGGTCCCCTCACTCTCGTTCATTGAAACCATGTATTACTCGGCCGTCCTTCAAATTGAGTAACAGAGGTTACAATTACCAAAACGCTATCACAACCCCAAGATTGTGAGATACCCTCCGATTCCATTCTCTTTAGGTACGACTGATTGGGGAACGCATCACTGAGTTCTGACTCGCCCGTGTATCGTACTATTATCGCCACCCGAACAGGGAGGATTCATTCTCCTCTTGCAGACTCTCTAGTTCCTCCTCCAAGGCTTGTCGTCGCTCGCGTTCTGCCTCCAGTTCTGCTTTGAGCTCCTCGTTGGTTTCCATTAACTCGGTTAATCGAGCTTCGAGTGCTTCGATTCGCTCCAATCGTTCCGTTTCTCGCTCACGGAGTTCCGTAGTGGTAACTCCTGTCTCAACTTCCGGTGGCTCATCTGCTGTTCCAGCGGGGTCATAGAACTCACTTGTCCCCTCAATCGCCCGCTCGATGGTCTTTTCACCGTACGTACTCCCATCAGCGAAATGCTGTTCGTCCCACTTCTCACGCATCAGCCCCGAATCACGGAACAACTGATCCATCTGTCGGGAATCACCACCGGTCCAGAAGGCGAGTAGTGAACACAGCGCCATGTCAGCCTCCGACTGGCTTTCGTAGCCGCTCGTCGATCCTTTCCACAGCGACTGGAATTTTTCGCCGTTGGCTGCATTCTTCGCTTTCTGAAGGAGTTCGTCGTCGTCGAGACTGCGAGTTGGCGTTGACTTTGGGGTGTCGTTGGTTGAGTCATCCTCCCGCTTCGGCTCGACGTACTCTTCGTACACCGACCGAAGCGCCTGTGTACGCGGCTGAATCGTAGTTGGCGTCTCCGCAACGTGGTCGGCTGTGACGGTAAAAAAGCGGGCCGTCTCGTACAGCTCGAGGTCGTCTTTGCGGTTCCGACCGTCTGGAAGGTCGCCTTCGACGAGCACGTGGAACCCAGTTCCGGACGGGCTGATTTCGGTGAAGGAATCGAGCGTCTCGATGACGATGTCGGCCCACTCCTGCGTCGTTTCAGTTTCGGGCACGCGGCAGTCGTCGAGGTCGACACCGACGAAGGGGTCGTCGTCGGTGAACACGAAGCCGAGCCCGTCTTCGAATGTGGCTCGCTCGCGAGCCGTTTCGAACCCTGTCCAGGTTTCAGGATCCGTCGTCGAGGCGAACTCACCAGTGCTGGGATTGATCGGAATTTTCGTCGATTTCCCGTCTCGATTTTCCTCTCGCCAACAGAGCCACTGCTCGTGGTCCAACAGGGAGGGTGGGATCTCCTCACGCGCCGGGAGTGCTTCGGGCACGGTTATTTGATTTCACGTCGTCTATCTATGACTAAATGATTCCGTTTCGAGCAGTTTGTGTCGCCGCTAGTGAGTGTGGCCACTCCTCTCTGTACACCCTTTTGAAACGGTGTACGTTCGTGTACACCTAGTGTACGGGCTGATTTCGGCAGCGTACACTCATTTGAATCCCCGCAATGTGAGGTCCTTGTGGTGCTGTACGCGGTCTCCGGTTGTCGCGTCGGCTTTGATTTGTTTGGGTTTTCACTGTTGGTTGGTTCCTGTTGGCCCCCTGTTTCATGTCGAACGAGGCGTCAACGGCCATCGTTCGCTGGATACTCCAACACCGTGTAGGTGGGGTGTACACCCACTGTACGCAGACTGATGCATCGGTTTACGAGTCTCTGAAACCCGCGTACACCCCCCGAAGTATGGGGGTGTATCCGCTGATTTCCAAATCTGAGATACGTCTGGATGGGTTCGTTCTGCTCGTTATTAATTTTCTATCTCCTCTGCTGAGGCGCTCTCTCCGCTCTTTGGCTGGCTTTAGCCTGTTCGGATTCCGTCCGGTTTGCTTCTCTCTGGGTTGCCACTACCGCAGGTTCTCACCGTACTCACACTGCGGATTCCCAAATGAGTGTACACTCCTGTACAACCGCCTGAGAGCCGCTATATCAATCAATTCCTAGTTGGCTAGACTGTACAGAATACGGGTTACTGTGCCGTGCAATCGCCGCTGAGGTGGCTCGGAAGCTGTCCTTCAATCGTTTCTTCACACATCGGATACGTCTCTTCTTTCATCTCGAAGCCGCTTCCTTTCTGGAGCCGTTCCGGACGGCCGAAGTAGTCGTCACTCGCCGCTCTAGCGGCTTCAATCCACGACTGCCCGTGGGAGCGAACTGAACGGTGGAATCCGGCTCTGTCTTTGGCATCAACGAGCTGTGGATTCAATCCAAGAACCGTCTGATGAGTAACCCCTTGTCGTGCTCTTCAAGACGATATATCATGGTCGGAGACCTGCCCATCGTAGTCTGACTATCTGATCCTCGAAGCGTCCGGCGGCAGACTCCTGCTTGCCGGTCGTTCGTCGTGACTTCACTTGGGAGCTCCGTTGCGGGTTGAGGCCCATGGTTGGGAGTAAGACCGCTGTAACGACAGATACGAGAGCACTCAACGAACGGTGTGTGAAAGCAATTCTGGAATCTATAATAACTGAACAGGGGAACAATCTTGATGACTCGCCGAAAAGGGGCAACTAACTTGGAGCTGCCTTCCGGATAGCTATGGATGTTTCAGAGTGGATCAAAGAAACGGTTGGCACTGATGACCGTGAGTCGCTTCTGAACCCAGAATATTTCAGCGATACAGAACTTGCAAATCTCAAAAGAGAGGCAGAGTTGGAGCGGGATCGCCTGGAACAGGAGATGAGCCAGTATAAGGAAAAGTACGAAGCGACCATCAGAAACGGGGCTGTGGCCAGTGGTCCCGAACGGAAACGGTTCGCGAAGAAGGCCACCCAATACAAGAAGCGCTACAAAATAGCCAAACGAAAATACAGACGAGAAAGCGTCCGCTTGGCAACGCTCATCGCCATCGAAACCATTCATCAAAGGCTCGAACAGGCGGAGGAAACAACATCGTTCGAGAAACTTATCGACGATGAAACAGAGATTACCTCTCTCCAGAATCAGCTATCGGAGCGGATGGTCCAGCACGACCTGGACACAGACGTGATGCAGGATGTCCAGCAGGCTCTCGAAATCGAGACATTGCACACTGAGTTCGCTATCGAAGAGTCAACAGAGATGGAAATGATAGAGAACAGGGCTGCCGGAACCGTTGATGCGGACTCCATCGACATCGATGCCGACCTACCTTCCGGCCCGGATCTCGACATCGACTCGGCTATCGGGGACGACTTGGAGTTCCCGTCCGATATCGAATCCCCTGGTGACCCTGTCACGACAGATATCAATCGCACCGAAGACGACAGACTTGAAATCGATATTCAAAGCAAGAACGAACGGGTCGTCCGCGTCCGTAGCTATGACTCGAGAGTGGCAGTGTTGTGGGAGACGAATACATCGGTGGAGCAGTTTGTGACACTCCTTACAGATGCGTTTGCTATCCCGGGCTCGGAACGGATAGAGGCGCGGTGGGAAACTGATGATGGTGGCATTGAGGGAGTGACTGGGGCGCTCAAAACTTTGGATTCAACAAATTGGTTCCCGGATCACTGTCGACTGCTAGCGATTGCTGCTCCCGAGTACGAGATACGGTGGGAAGACGACCCCGGACAGCCTGAAGAGTTCACTGTGTCGATTACGACATCCGAGCCGGAGGACGCACCTCTCTCTGACCTGCTCAAAGAAACCGTCCGCGGCGAGCTTTCTGATTCCGTCCTCGAACAATTGATGGGTAAGACAGAGTTCCTCATCGAGGAGTATTCGTTCGACGGGTAGTTTAGGAGGGAATCGTGTGAGTCAGGTCAGTTTACTGACGCCAATGAGTACGATAACGAAGAGATTACTCCCGATGACCAGCAGATTACCGTACCGACGGCCAGCGATCTGCCCGTCGATCCAATATCGGTCCGGGGACTGATTCTCGAAGTATGATTGGGTGCGATACCGAGCCGCGGCGAGGACGAGCGCACCGATAACGAACAGAATCCCCGTTACGAGGAGTGTCCGTTGGGAGCTTGCAGTACCGAGTTTTCCAACGAAGACGACTACGAGCGCCAAGAGTGTGAGCTCAAGATGCTCGATCGCATTTTCGTAGTCGGCAGTGTACTTGGCGAATCGCTTGATATCGGTCTTTTCATGCTCATCGAACATCGTCACCTCGTCGTATTCCTCAAGTACTTTTTCGAGTCGTCGCTGGAAGCCGGGACGGAGTGCTTCCAGAACGATGATACTGACAAATGGTGCGATTTGCACAACAAGCGAAGCCAGGTCACCGATCATCAGGCCAGTTCGACTTCAGGAAACACTTCGGGGATGGAGTCGTTTTTAGCCGCTTCAGGTGCGTCGTCTCGGTCGTAGTACGTCAAGTTGACGCGGACGCTGTCTTCTGCGTCGAGTGCGTCGGTGTACTGTGACACCTGCAACTGGAACGTCTTCTGGGTTGGATTGCCTACCTCCGCCGGTGGGAGTACTTTCCGTGCGATGTGGTGTTCCGTATCTTCCGATTCGAGAAACTCGAGACACCCATTCAGGCTCTGTAGATGAAGATCAACGTAGATTGGATAGCCTTTGTAGTTGGTAACCGTAATCTCCTTGACGCCTGTTGTCTCGGGGCCGATGCAGCACACTCGTTCTGTGCCTTGGAGATCTGTCTCGACTGTGAACATCGGGTGCTCGCCTTCTTTCTGGCATTTTGCCCTGCTCATAATAATCGTTCAGTAGTGTCCGATGACTTGTAACGCACTACCCGTCGAGCACCTTGCTGCAATATTCATGCACTTGGTCTGTCTTGAACCTTCACTTTCGAAGTACAGTTCAGTAGGGATTCAGCTGTGGACCACCAGATACAGCAGACACGGCGTTTGTCGATTCATTTGTCTCTGTATTCGCCCCGCGCTCACAGAATGGAGTTCGACATTCAGGCGCCTGCAGTTCGTGAGGCATACCCCGAACTTGGGTCGCAGCCGTCGCTTGAAGGCCGACCGAACGCGATTTACATCCCACACGACCGAGACCGAAACAAGTCATGTCGGCCGCGAACGCTTCCCTTGGACGCTGAAGTTAGAGAATTGCTGCGGCGGTATCTCTTCGCTCGGCCCGATAACGGTGAGCCGTGGCTTTTCCTCTCCAAGGAGGGGCACAATAAGATGACTCATCATGACGTGAACAATCTCTGGAAACAGCACTTCAGGCCAACGTACGACGAGACGAAACATCACCGAGCAGTCGGGAGCCACTTCGGTCGGCACTTCTTCACCACGTATTGGCGTATCGAGCAGGAGCTTGACCGACAGTTGCTTCGGTATATGCGTGGTGATCGGGCTGAGGGCGACTCTATCTTAGACCGAGCAGGTATCGACGAGTACATTCACACCTACTATGAAGACGTGGAATCGGTCTATCGTGAAAACGGATATCAGTTGTTGTAATTCTACCAGTAGACGGCTTTTTCGGCTGTTTTACAACGCCCAGCTGAGGACGAATCATTGAGCATTACAGTATAGAGAGGACAAGAATAGCGGGATGGAGCCTTCTGATTCAGATTTGAACGAGACTGAAACCGTCGTTCTATAGATGTGCCAACGTGACGGTGTGAGTTCTACCAAATAGCGTTGATGTTGAGTACACTCTACTGAATTGACAGCGCGAGTCGGTCACTCAGCCGTCGATTCGTCTAAGTGTGCCACCATACTGGTCGAAGGTACTCACCACATCAAGGCAGATTATTCACTACAAAAAACCAAGAGGGAAACCCGTGCTGTCCGTCGCTGGCTCGATAAATGTTTAAGAGTATATGATATATCTCAGCTACTGACAGCGGGGATTTGCTTTTTCTTGACCTTCTTGCCCAACCAGCCGCCGACGACTCCGCCGATTAAGCCGGGAAGCGTGGCAACAGCGACAATCGCTGCAATCGAAATTCCCAGTATTACGACGGCCCCGGGCGACGAGGACCACGCTGTTACTGTCTGAATCACCTGTGGAAAAATCCAAATATATCCCGGGAGGCCACCGAGTATCCCCGCAGCGATACCTGCTCTCGCAGGTGTTCCAGAGTTTTTCTGTACGAGATAGCCAGCAAGCAGGCCCCCAAAGAATATCGGGAGGGTCGAAAAGTTGGTCCCCATCCCAGACAGCCAGTAGAGACCGACACTAAGAGGAATGGAGACAATCCCACCGATGATGCCGTACCTCCATGTACCGCTTTTCAGGGGGTAACGTGGTAATTTGGACATCATCTCACGTATGGAATAATCTATCTTGGTGAATAAGTCTTCTACGGCTTAGATTCCTCATGGGCTACTGCATTCATTTTCGAGATGTGTCGGGAGTTGTCCCTCGAAAATCTCACCGCACATCGGACACGTCTGTTCACCTTGGTCGACCCAACCACCTTGTTGGAGACGCTCTGGCCGCTCGAAGTAGTCGTCACTGACGGCTCTGGCGGCATCGAGCCATGATTCACCGTGGGAACGGACTGACCTGTGAAAGCCGGCTTTGTCTTTGGCGTCGACGAGCTGAGGATTTAGGTCCAGAAACCGCTTGATAATCAACCGCTTGTCGTGTTCCTCAAGATGATAAATCATCGTGGCAGATCCACCCATCGCAGTCTGACCGTGTGATCCCCGAAGCGTCCACCGACAGACACCTGCCTTCCGATCCCCAATTGTGACCCCGCTTGGTAGTTCTGAGGCCGGCTGTGGACCATGTTCGCGGAGGTACTGTACGTTGAGGGTCACGAGTTACTCGTGTTTCACGTGCCTCCTGCAAGGCCATATCGCCGAGCATCCGAGGTTGGTTTTCGTCAGGTGCCGTCACAGAAACAGGCCGTTCGCAATGAGATACGAATCGGCCGCCACCAACTCCACCGTCGCCCGTAGTGGTTCGGCTTCCCGCCGCCTCGGAGTCTCACCGGTGAGCGAGTCTCCAGAGTCCCTTCGGAACGATGACGACGAACGGAAGCAAAAACAGCACGTACAAGCCGTCCGTCGGTGACCCAAGCGGGGTGACGAGCAAGGCGATGCCACCGACGGCGAGCAAGCCGACCGAGGCAACTGCGGCGCCGGCGAACCGCCGGTCAAGCGGCGGTAGTTCGGTTGACTGAATCGGTACATCGAACGTGTCGATGAATTCCTCCGGGTTGCTGACGGGGCCGAGGGTTTGCTCAGCATCCTCGTCCCACCCCGTCTTCACGGTGAGCGTTCGGGTGCCGAAACAGCGGTCGGGGAGTCGGGTTTCCACGACCGCCGCCTCACGGAGCGCGCTCAGCGGTGTCGACCACTGTGGGGTTTCAGTTAGTCGGTCATAGGCGACGAGTCGGTCGTCGGTGCGGCGGTAGGTCATCCACCTCTCCGCGAGCACGTCCGAAAAGATGTCGCCACCGAACAGCACCGCGAACAACGACAGCGCGACGACTGCGGCGCCCGCCCAAAGCGTCGGTGTCTGGTTTTCCCCGGCGAACAGAGCGACCATACCGAGCCAGACGACCGTGGCCATGCTGGCGTAGAACGGCCCCGTCTTCGTAACGGCACGCCAGATTGCCGTCGCCACGACGGAGCGTCGGTCGACGGCTATCGTGGCTTCGGGGATGTCGTCGGGAACGGTCGGTGACACTGGTGTGGCGTCGCTCGCAGGCCCCGAGAGCCAGTCGGTAAGTCGCCCACCGCCGCCGCGTTCCGCACGGAAGCCGGACCACTCGAAGAGGACCTTCACGAACACGAACCCGGCGAGTGCGAGGGTCGTGGCTGCCGCCCCCGCCGTGGGGATGGCGACGAACGCGAACGCGAGAAAGAAACCTTGTCGGGCGGGGGTTTCGACGACGGCGTACGGCGAAACCTCCGCGTAGCGCCTGCTTCGGATGTACGTGCGGCCGGTTTCGATGAGATGTCCGACGACCAACGCGGCAACGCTTCCGAGGACTTCGGGCCGTCGAAGCACGTCGCCGACCGCGAGGACGTTCGACAGTGCGAGGCCGACGAAGAGACCGACCCATGCGGCCCCACCGACGACTGCCGTGGCGAACGGAACGTTGCGCGGATACATCGGCGGGAGACAGTCGTGGACGGTCAGGTGGCCGCGTTTGTCGACGAGGTCGCTACTCGTCACGCTGATGACGCCGCGCTCGCGGTCGGCGGTCGGCGGGCGACCGGCGAACAGCGCCTTCAGCCCCGCAAGCGGGAACAAAAACAACAGTTCGAGTGCGTAGACGGCGACGAGTGTTTCCGGATTCCAGCCGAACCGGAGGACTCCGACGAGCGGGAGGAGGTTCGCGAAGAGGACCGGAAGGAAGCCAGTCACGGCTGGCGGGTTGTGCCGTATCGCGGCCATCGTGTTTCTGTCGCCGTCGTCGCACAATATAGCTGCTGGAGTGGCTTCCTCGCTATCGCTCCGCTGTCGGTCCAACCAGCGGTGACTCCACCACGATTAACGGCTCTCGTACGTTTCCTTCGATAATGCTCGAGTGGTTCGGTGGCGCCGAATACGTCCTCGATATCCTCGTCGCACTGTTCGGCCTGATGCTGCTCGTCGGAACGTCGAAAATCACGGAGACGAACCGTGGATACCGGTATCTCCTGCCGGCGTTTTGCTGTTGGCTCTCGCTGGAGGTTCTGCTCGCCCTCGAAGCGGGAACGCTCGTCTCGATTCCCTCTCCGGTGGGGCTAATCGGTGGCTCGTTGCTGTTGCTCGGATTCCTCGGATTGACGGCCCGCGGACTCCTCGCCGCGTGGAACACGCGAAAATCGGCCGACCCGCTGTCGTGAACGGACACGAACTGGGAGGCTACGCCTCGGCCGGACAGAGGATGACGTCCGTTCCGCTTTCGCCTTCCTGAAGTGTCGTCACCGACTCGGAGGTGTCGAGAGTCACCAACACGACCGCGTCTTGGAAGTCGGCCCCCGTGTTGGATGTCGAGTGGCTCAACTCGAACAGGTAGATTGCTTGGTTATCGTCGAGAACCATTCTGCCGTTATCGACGTACTCATCGACGAACTCCTCGGCATTGGACTGGTCGGCGAATCCGGAGACATCCGGTGCCGCCGACCCGTTCCGGAGGACGTGGACGAAGGTGCCAGCGTCGGCCTGTGAGTTGACGACGTGCCCGGAGTACCCACCGTAGGGTTCCCCTTCTGCGGTGATGACGATACTCTCGCCGGCAGTGCGCCCGGCGAAGCTTTCACTCCGGGGGTTCCCACCGTCGTTGACGTTACCTGGCCACGGAGTGTACGAGTCGGAACCGACGCCGACGGTAATCGAGATGGGTATCTTAGGGCCTCCCGGGCCGTACGTGAGTGCCGTTCCGAGTAGTTCGACGTCAGCGTCGTAGTCGACCGTCGGGGAGACACCACCCCCCGAGATGGTGAACTGGCCAGGTTTGACGGGCACCGTGGTCGAGCTAATCAGGTAGGACCGTTCTTCGGAGGGTTGTTGGACGAGTTGGATGTCGACGGAGTCGGGATCGCCCGAACAGACTGTACTCGCGTCGAGTGAGAGGTCGATTCTATCCCCGGTCGACCAGGTTCCGTCGGCCACGTCGCCTGTCTTCGGGACGGACAGCCGTGTGCTGGTACCGGAGTCGCCGCTGACGATGATTTCGAGGTCCTCGACGGCGATGTTCTGTCCGGACCGATGGACGAGTTGCAGTGTCTGGGTGGTTTCGTCTTCGGCCACATCGACTTGGACGGACTGTCCCTTCACCGCCATCGAGGAGGGGTCCCCGAGGCTGTCACTGAACCCCAGTGTCATTACGCCGATGACGGCGCCGAGCAACACGACGATTGCAAGCAACGTGACAGCTCCGATGACCGGTGAAACCGCTCTGGATGACTCCGAAAAACGGCCGCTTGCTCGTGGCCCGGGCTGCATTCGATACTCGTCTCCGTGAGTTATTTGCTGTTCTCGTCGTCATATAGCTATCAGCAGTTTCGACGTTCGATTCCGAACGGGCTATTATTACAGCGCCAATGATTTAAGATAATCTAAAATTCTCATAGAAGTCCGAGGCGGAAGCCCACGGCTTTAGCCGTGGGAGGAAGCCGACAAGTCTCAAAACAACCCACGAGCGATAGCAACCCGACTCCCCCACGTTAGTCATGGAATTTATAAAGAGATGGTTTGTTATGTGACTCACGGATGGAGGACATAATTCGCACCGTCAAAGTCAAACTCGACGTACCCACAGAGCGGTGCGACGACCTCCATCAGACGAAAACCCAGTTTCTCCACTGTGCGAACACCACCGCAGCGTGGGCGTGGAGATACCCAAAGGACTACTGCGTGACCTCGAAACAGAAAGCCGAGAACGCCCTCTACGAGCAACTCCGCACCGAGACGGAGTTGACCGCGAACCTCGTTCAGAAGGGGATTCGACGGGCTATCGAGGCCACCAAAAGCGGTGTCGCCCGACTCAAGAAAGGCGAAACTACCAGTCAACCGCACTTCGACGCGTGGAGCGTCGTCTACGACAAGCGAAGTGCGACGTTCCACCGCGACCACGTTTCGCTCTCTACAGTAAACGGTCGCGTCGAGTGCGACTACGTGCTTCCCGACGACTCAGAGGGAACTCCGATTGGCGAGTACCTGCTGAACGAGGACTACGAGTTCCGTATGTCCACGCTGCAGTACGACCGCTCCACCGAATCGTTCTACCTCCACGCACGAATGCGCCGACCCACGGACGAGCAAGAGCAGTCCACAACTGATTCTTCCGACACCAAGCACAGAACAGTCCTTGGCGTCGATCTGAACGTGGACGGCTCGCTCGCTGTGACTTCGACAGGTGCGTTCATCGGGAACGCTGACGAGCTGAATCATCGACGCCGAGAGTTCGAAAAGACCCGTGGGTCGATGCAACAGACAGGAACGCGGTCGGCACACCTGTCAATGCAGTCGATGAACGACCGTGAACACCGCTGGATGCAGGACGAACTCCATCGCGCCTCGAACCAGATTCTCGAAGAAGCCCGTGACCACGGGTGTACGCACGTCGCGTTCGAGAACCTGACCGACATTCGTGATCGAATGGCTGGTGCGAAGCGGTTCCATGCGTGGGCGTTCCGACGCCTGTACCAGTACGTCGAGTACAAAGTCGAGATGTGCGGCATCGAGGTGGAGCAGGTGAGTCCTGCGTACACGAGTCAACGGTGTTCGTCGTGCGGGTTTACGCACGAGACCAATAGGCGGTCGAAGCACCAGTTCAAGTGCCAGAAGTGCGAGTACGAACTGAACGCGGATTATAACGCGAGCAAGAACATCGCTCGCAAACTGCTCAAGCGACTCCACTCGGGGCAGACGTCTTCGGGTGGAGGCGCACCCAGTCAGTGTGCGCTGAAGTCAGGGATGTTGAACCTGAACGGCGATTTCCACGCCTCCGTCAA
>Ga0207732_100063_pt1 | contig 94226 bp, 93 predicted proteins | sample A23P1SouthBayCA_FD_187733 | JGI IMG/M metagenome (GOLD analysis project Ga0207732, IMG submission 187733) | Aerobic enrichment media microbial communities from Eden Landing Ponds, California, USA - A23 P3 (4) (SPAdes) | ecosystem: Environmental > Aquatic > Marine > Unclassified | place... | reverse complement strand
TCCGTCCGATCTTTCACGCTATACGAGCCACTCATCATTGCGCTCGTCAGCTTACTTCGGACGGCGTTGGCACGCTGTTCGAGGTCACGCTCGACGGCTGGCGGGGCGTCACGCGTCGCAATTGCGTCGCGAAGCGCCCACCACTCAATCATTCGTTTGCGAAGATCTTGGAGGCCATCTGTGTCAATCTCCCAGTAGAGCGTGTCCTCGTCGGTCTGCTCTGGTTCTATGTCTGGGCGGACGCCCTGCACATCGACGTCGATGTCTAGCCCACCTTCGGCTTCAATACTGCTCTTGAATGTTGTCCCGTCGAGTCCGAAGTGATACGAAACGGGGTACTCGTCACTGGATTCTCCGTATGGGACTGACTCTGGTAGCGATAGGTCCTGGGTGATGCGATTCCAGATATGTTCGTCCAAGGTGTCGACGACGTCGTCCCAGTCGGGGTCAGCTTCATTCTCCTCGGTCTCGTCGTAGATGAGGCGTTCTTCCTGTGTCGCGAACCGATAGCGAGGCCCACTTTCGTCTTGCGTCGGTCGAATGAACTTCTGCAGTCGATCCAGTGATTCCTCAACCCGATTGGTCGTGCTAATCCACGATTGGCCGTTCAGGTCGTCCATGACGGCGACCGCGATATTCCCCTCGTTCAGGGGAACGATTTCGTGGACGTGCTGGAGCAGGAGTACGGCCTTCGCAACGTCGAGGTCGAACTCTTGAAGCTCACTTTCGTCGTCGCCTACCTCGTCAGCGATGCCGGTCGTCTCTTCGGCGCCCTCGACGACCCGCATATCCTGCGGTAAGATTTCACGGAGTTCAGGCTCAATCAACTCGAAGAAGTCGACCAGCGAGACGATATGGTCTTCTCTGCCCTCGTCGACCCAGTCGTCCAGCAACCCGTGCATAAGCGCGAGAATGGCACGGGCAGTCCCCGAGAAGATGGACTTCGCCGGGTCGTTTGCCTCTCGACGGAGGTTGAACAGGATTTCGAGGAACAGCGGCGCGTGATACGGCAGGAAGGGGTAGAACTCTACGAGTTCCTCATCATCAATTGCATCGAGTGCCGGCTTGGTGTTCTGTTTGATTTCGTTGTACACGAGCGACTCAGCCGGTTTCACGTTGGCGTCGTCAAGGACTCGCCGAACCGCGTCTTCACCCGTCTCTGACTTCTGGAACAGCCGGCGTTTGGCGATGTCTCCGACGTGCTTGCTCGGAAGCTGATACCGGTGCGGGAACCGATCTTTGACGATACTGAAATCGGCCCCGTGGGCCGCGAACTTGGGTTGGACGTCTTCGATTTTTGCCTGCGCCGTCGCGACGAGCTGAATGTCGCCGTTTCCGATGTCGTCGACGTTTTCCGCGAGTGTCTGTAGTTCGGTGAGCCGCTCGAAGTCGGTCCCAATGAAGAGGCTCACCTCGTCGAGCAGGAGGACGAGCTTGACAGGTTGCTCAAGCTCCGCTTCACGTTCCAGGCGCAGCGATTCCAGTCGACTGACAACCTCTTCTGGGTCAATATCCGAGGGTTGGAGGTCAGTGTAGCCATCGCGTGTCCCCGTAACGCCCTCGAACAGCTTCGGAAGCACAACATCGGACAGCGCACTGTACTCCTGGACGTCGGTCCAGAGGCCGTCAGTTCCCCACTCGTATCGCGGTTGGTCTGGTGTCACTCCCTCGACGACTGATGCAGCTCGATCCTCCCGTTCCGGCCAAGCGTCGGTCGTTTGATACCAATCTTCGAAGTATGCGACGTCAAGCTGGGAGGACAATCCAGTCGAGACCCCGTTATTGACGCCCGTGAGAATCGGATTCTGGTGGGCGTGCCGGAGAACGATTTCACTAAAGCTGCGTTGCTTCTGACCCTGATACTTCAGCAGGTTCACTGAGACAGGGATGACGTGATATTCGGAATGAACGGATTCCCACTGGGTTCGGAGCGTATCGAGGTCCCCGCTCGCTGACGCATCCGGGACGAGGTTCCTCCAAACCTCGTCGGAGCGGTCTTGGAGCCACTGAGTATCCATCAGCCCATCCAGAACGGTTAGGAGGTGGCTCTTTCCGCTCCCGTAGTAACCGTAGAGCCAGTAGTTTGACCCCGTACGCATATCCTCTGCTTCGCCGAGCAGTCGTTTGACGAAGTCTTCGAGGAACCGCTGGGAGTCAGCCGTAACGTGATATGACTCGATGGCTTGTTTCCGGTGACGTTTCTCGTCTGCAGATTGGTCCTCGCGGTCGATGCGTACCGATTCCTCGAAGTCCTCCGGTAAGTCCTCAAACCACGTTGTGTCGACCATTATTCAGATCCCTCCACTCGTAATCGATGAGTACGGCTCGTCGGTCGGCCGCAGTTGGAGACTTCCATGGAGATCGACAAACTCCCACGCCTCAGTCTCTGCTGCCCGATTGTAGAGTTCCTCCCAACGGCGACTCGGCTGGAATAGGTACTGGAGTCCAGTTGGTGATTCGAACCACTCTTCGTCGCCTTCCTCATACGAGTAGCCCATTGCGACAAGGAGTGGCGTCTCTCCTAGTGATGGTGGATTACCGACGACCGTTTGCTGATTCTCCAGGACGCCGATCTCGCGCATAACTGACCGCAGTCCTTCGCACCATCTCTCTGTCGTTGAGTCCGCATAGTCGAACGGTGTCTCGTCAGTGTATTCGAACTGATTCAAGACAGAGGTGAGTGTCTCATTAGAGAAGTCAAGAGGTTCGGGAAAGTCCTCAGCAAGGCGTCGGGCATATTCGTGAACAGCATATCGAACGAGCGCGTCATCGGCGACTAGATAGAGGTAGAGCACTTGAGCTTTGTCTCGCGATGACGAACAGGTATCCAAGACGGCGGGAAGATCACTCGGATTAGGGAGGGTGGCAGGTGCGTTTTTGAATCGTGATGAGAGAACGCGGTGTATCTTCTGGGAACTCCCCTTCGTACTGCGGTTCGCACGTCGTTCCTCAAACCAGATCTCCTTGACCTGGTTCCAGTTCCCGTGTTCACGGTACAACCGAGCGATCTCTTCTGCTCGGTCGGGTAGGAGGCCGCACATGGTCAAATCCATGTTGACCTCTTCGGGAGAGAATGTACGGGAAAGAGACGGCGGTCCGTTATCGCCGTCCGGTAGAGTGTTCATACGATGGTGGAGTCAACCAACCCACTTTACTATTTGTCATTGTTGGATATTCACTCCGCGTTAGTCAGAATACGCATAGAGGAACCAATAAAAATGAAGTGAGAGCGATATCTTGAGGAATGTATTCGATGACCTCTACGCTCCTAACTGGTTCTCAGCATGTACATTTAGAGAAGGCGGCTTTTGAACGGGCTGCGGAGATTGCTGAGAATTCACTTGGGAGTGTTCTCTACATCACCCGGAACGACGCTCGTCGAAGTGAAGTTGAGGACAATTGGGCTACGACACACGACCCTCTCAGTCTTCGTGCCGAGACGCTCGACGCAGTCGTTCGGGAGTGGTACGAGCATCTCCACGGTCCGGCCCAACCGCTCTCCGGGCAGCTGAACCGTCGAGTCGCGGAGTACGCGCTTGACCGAACAACAGCCGAGACAGATGGCGCTCTTGCTGGCGAACCAGCCTCTGCCGCCCTCGCTGATTCGTTCAGTAGCCGCTTCTCACTCTTCGACGACGCCGGCGTCGGGACTGCTGACGCACTGGCGGCGGAGTTCGAGGGCTCAGACCTCGATGACCGTATCGCGACAGCCACTGTCGACGCGTACCGACACTACCGGAATCTCCATGCCGACTATGTCGATGAGTGGGTCTGTACCCGGGGAGAAATGTTCGACGCCGTCGCAACGGCGGAGCAGTCATTATCGGCGCTCTCCCCGGAACTGGATGTCGTTATCCTTTCCGGGTATCACGAGTTCCGCCCCGTCGAACGCCGCCTCATCGAACGCCTTGTCGACGAACTTCCGATGATCGCACTGCTGCCCCTCCACCAAGATGGCCGGAGCGGAGTCGACGCCGTTGCGGAGGACGCCTTGGATGTCTACGACGCACTTGACTTTGAGACAGTAGAACTCGAGCCTGTCGACGAGTCAGGGCAGGCCTTTGGAACGATCACCGAGTCGCTCTACCGCCCGGATCCCGACACCGTCCCTGCTCCAGACGCGCTCCTGTGGCGGGAACTCCCGACGCCCGAGCGCGAGATTCGCTTCGTCGCTCGCGAGCTCCGGACCGAGTTGGCCAATGGTCGCGACCCCGACGACCTGGCCGTCGTCGTCCCCGGGACCGAGGCCTATTCGGGGTACATCGAGGACACGTTCGATACGTTCGACATTCCGCACGTCACGACTGCCGCCTCAAAGCTGAACCGGACGTTCACCGGGAGCGTTGTACACGACCTCCTAAACCTCGCTGAACCGGATCCGCGGGCGGAGGACCTCACGTCCCTGTTAGCGAATCCATTGGTCAACGTCGTCGACACCGACCAAGCCAACGCCGTCACGGCAGCTGCTCGTCGGCGTGACACCGTTTCTGTGTCACCCCTGCTCGATGACGTCGACGACGAGGCGGCGGCACTGATCGAGGAGCTGCTGGCCACGCTAGAGACGCTCCGAACCGGCGACGTCGAGGACGCAACCGAAACGCTCCGTCGACTGTTGGACGACCGGTTCGACCTAGAGGCGGCGACAGAGGACTACGCCAGCGGTGCCGAGCAAGCCATTGAACAGCGGGCCTACGACCTCGTGGACGAGGTCCTTTCCTCATTCGAGTCGCTGGCGGCGGTCAATAGCGACCTTTCCCCGTTGGCTCTCTTCACCCGTGCGTTCGATGGCGTGCCGATCCGGGTTCCACAGCGCGCTGCTGGCGGACACGTCGAAGTGATGGGGTTGCTCGACGCCCGGATGCGCTCGTTCGAGAAGGCGTTTCTCGTGGGCCTGACGAGCGAGCACTTCCCGGTGACGCCGGAACGCCCGGCCTTCTTCGAGGAGATGACCGACGTCCATCCGCGGTTCGACACCGGCGACGAGCGTCTCCGGGGGCGCTACCTCTTCGCGACTCTCCTCGCGAACGTCGACGAACTCACGATTACCACACCAGAGACGGGCGACGACGAATCCGCCGTCGTCCGGTCGCCGGTCCTCGACGAACTCCAGCGCGTGACCGGCATCGACCCAGAAGACGGCGTCGACGACCGCGTAGGCTCCCGCGAAGACCTCCAGCGCCACGTCGCTGCAACGGCCGACCGGCGTGCGGCAGTCAGCCGCGCCGGCGACCGAGGTGATTTCTCCCCCGAGCAGACCAAGCGCACGGATCGAGGACTCCACTGTGCGGACAACAGGGGAACGGCTGGCCTCTCCGAACACGATGGTGTGTTGGATCCCGAGACAGTCGCTGAGGTCTATCCTCCGTCGGAACGAGAACCCTACAGCGCGAGTCGGATCGAGCGATACGTCGAGTGTGGGTTCAAGTTCTACGCTGAGAAGGTGCTCGGAATCGAGGATCCCGACGACGTTGAGGTCGTCCCTACGCCCCTCGAAACCGGGTCGTACGTTCACGACGTTCTCGAACGATTTTTCGCGGATCTACGGGACGAGACCGAGGATGGTGTCGATCTCATGGACTTCGACCGGGACGAACTGGCGACGCACCTTCGCGAGATCGCCGTCGAGGAACTCCGGGATACCGACTTCGAGTACGACGGTCTGTTCTACGAGCGGTGGAAAGCGGAGCTGTTCGCGGGCTTGGATGACGGCGAGAGCACCCCTTACGAGGCCGGGAGCAAACCCCACGACGCACCGGAACAGGGATTGTTCGCTACCTTCCTCGACAACGAGCTCTCGCGGGACGGCGCCGGCCGCCCACACCTGTTCGAAGCCCCGTTCGGCGAGGGGCTTCCCGACTCGGATGCTGGACCGTTCACGGTTGAGCGGCCGGACGGCTCGACTGTCTCGATTCGGGGTTACATCGACCGCGTTGACGTGAGTCGGGATGGCGAACAACCGACGCTCACGCTCTACGACTACAAGACTGGGCGGGCACCGTACATGACGAAGACGACCGGTGGCACGAAGTTCCAGCTCCCCATCTATCTGCTCGCTGCGGCCAACGTCGTCGACGGTGATCTGTTCGAGCAGGGATCGCTTTCAGCGACGTACTATCAGGTGCGACCCCCCAACGACCTCAAGATCCCACGCGGTGTCGAATCGAAGTTCGATTCAGAGGTCGAACTCCGTCGGTTCCTGAACGATGTCTTTCCGGAGTGGTTGGGCCAGATCGACGAGGCGATCGGCAACGGTCGGTTCCACACGACGCTTCTGTCCGCCCGCGGAGCGAACTGCCGATACTGCGACTACCGTCGTGCGTGCGATGTCCGCCACCACCGCAAGCGGGAGTTCGTCGACAAGGTCCACGAGGACGACGCAGCGTACCTTCCGCTCCGTGTTCGCGATGACGAGGATCTCGAGGCGGTGATGAGCGATGACTGAGGTGCCCGAGGAGATTCAGCTCACAGAGGAACAGGAGGACGCGCTCGTCCAAGGCCGGAACGTCGCGATCACTGCCGGCGCTGGGACGGGGAAAACGACAACGCTCACCGAGCGGTACGTGACGATACTGGCCGAGAACCCGTCACTCACGCCGGAGAACATTGTCACGATCACCTTCACGCGAAAGGCCGCTGCCGAACTGACCGAGCGTGTCCGAGAGGAGGTGTACGACCGCCTGGAGTCCGTCGACTCACCAGAGGCCTATCACCGGTGGCGAAACGTCCTCGACGATCTGGAGGATGGCTACGTCCACTCCATTCACGCGTTCTGTACCCGTCTCTTGCGAGAACGGGCCGTCGAGGCTCCGGTCCCGCTCGGCTTCGACGTGCTCGACGAAGACGGCGCCGCGACACTTCAACGCGAAGTCGTGACGGAGTTCCTCGAACGCAACCAGGACGATGACGACGTGGAGCTCCTTGCTCAGCTTTGGAGTCGTGACCAGCTGGTCGATGTACTCACTGGACTACTCGATGAGCGCCCACAGAGCGAGTCCGTCCTCAAGGAGTGGCGTGACGCCGAGGTCGACGACTACGTCGATATCTGCTGGGAGGTCGTTTGTGATCTCGACGTCGTCGACGCCCGACAGACGCTGTATGCGGACGGACTCCTTGAGCGGCTACGCACAGTCGCGGGCCGCGTCGACCGCGAGGGCGCTATCGGCGACGAGGACGGTCTTCGGGCCTACCGGACCTTCACCGAGGTCGCGACGACACTCCCAGACGACCCGGAGGAAAGCGATTCCCGCGACTGTCAGCGGGCAATCCTCGACCTCTACGAGGCCTGTGAGAAGAAGAACGGCGGCCTGTACAGCAGTTCGGGGTACGTCGTCGGTGACCGGGACGAGTGGAATGAGTACGGTGACGTCTACGACGACCTGAAGGACGCTATCGACGCGGTCATCGCGGCCGTCGAACCGCACGCGGATGCAGTCGAGACGACACCCGGTGAGCTCGAAGCAAACAGCGCCCATTACGCGCTGGCTCTGATGCGGGTCTTCGATGACGTCCTCGCCGCCTACGCCGACGAGAAAGAGCGTCGCGATACGCTCGACTTCCCCGACGTGATCGAGACCACCCTTGAGTTCTTGCGAACGAACGATGCCGTCAGGGAGCGGCTACGAGAGCAGTTTGCGGCCGTGATGGTCGACGAGTTCCAGGACACGGACCCGCGCCAGTGGGAGTTGGTCAAGCTCCTCACGGGCGTTGACGAGCAGGCGGCGTCGAACGTCTTCCTGGTCGGCGACGAGAAACAGAGCATCTACGGATTCCGTGGGGCCGACGTGACGACGTTCGGGGATGCGCGCAGAGAACTCCAGACCGTCAACGAGGCCCGTGGGGTTGACGACGTTCCCGACAGCGATGCCGAGAGTCCGACCGCGCTCGAACTCTCCGGGAACTTCCGGACGCTGGACGAGCCGCTGTCGTTCCTGAACGAACTCTTCGAGTACCTGTTCCAGTCGGAGGGTGACAGCCACGAACCCCACGAAGCGCCACCGCAGGAGTTGACCACACAACGCGACCGTATCGAGGACATCGAGGGACTGACCGGGAGTGTCGAGTATCTTGCTGTCCCCGACGACGCCGATACGGCAGCGGAGCTCTTCGGCGACGACCATCCGGTCGCCGAAGGCGCGCTCGACCACACCATCGAGGCCGAAGCGCAAGCGCTCGCTGCTCGACTGACCCACCTGTTCGACAATCCGCCGCAAGTCCAAGACCCCGACACAGGTGCTCATCGTGACGCTACGCCGGACGACACGGCAATCCTCCTCCGCCGGCGAACTCATCTGGATCGGTATCAGCGCGCTCTCGAGGAGTACGACATCCCCTACACTGTCGTCGGTGGCGTCGGGTTCTACGATACGCCTGAGGTCCAGGCGCTCACGAACCTGCTTCGAGTACTCGGTGATCCACAGGACGACGTCTCCCTCTACGGGGTGCTTCGGTCGCCGCTGTTCGGATTCGCGGATGATCGTCTCGCACCGGCGGTCGCGGAGGCAGATTCTGTGTGGGACGCGCTCGCCGAGACGGACGATCCACAGCTCGCGGACGCTTTCGACCTCCTCACAACGTGGCGGACCCTCAGCGGCTGTGCGACGCCGTCCGAAGATGGCGTCCTCCCGTGGAACCGCCTGCTGTCCCGGATGATCGACGACACCGGGTATCTGGCGAGTGTGAGTGCTGACGAACGCGGTCGACAGGCCGTCGCAAACGTTGAGAAGTTCCGCGACCAGGTCCGTACCTGGAGCGAGAACGGTGTTCACACAGCTGCCGGGTTGCTCCATCGGGTCGACCGCCAAGCCGAGATCGACCCTCGTGAGGGGGAGGCAGATATTCCGGGTGACGCCGAGGGCGTCCGGATTATGACGATCCATTCTGCGAAGGGACTCGAGTTCCCGATCGTCACCGTCCCCGATCTCGGGAGTGACCTCAACTTCGGTCGCTCCGTCGACGACCATGGCTACGTTCGACTCGTGGACGGCACTGATGACGCGCCGCCGGTGCCGGCGGTTGGTGGGCCGAATCCGGGTGATGCGTTCTCCATCGAGAAGACGGCCGTCCACGAGTACGCTGACCGACGGTCGCGTCCACAGGAGCGGGCGGAGTCGAAACGCCTCCTCTACGTAGCGTGTACACGAACGCGCGATCATCTCCTTCTCTGCGGCACGCACGACATCGATGTCGACGAGTCTGGTACAATCGAACTCGGTGAGCCTGCAGCATTTGACGACGCAGACCGGTGGCGCGACTGGTTACAGCCAGCCCTCCTCGACGGAGCACTCCTCGCCGAGGCGGTTCGTGACGGACAGGCCCGTGGTGAGATAGATGGAGCCAGCTATACTGTTCGTAGGCCGCCGCGCCCATTAGACTGGGACACCGACGACGACGCTGTCGATTCAGCGCTGGAGATATCGATCCCCTCACCGCCGTCGCTACCGCCGGCGAAACGGATCGCGGCGACGACCCTCGTGAATGCGGTGGCGGATGCGTCTCCAGACGGTCACAGTTACTCTCAGCGTGAGGAGTCGGCCGGCCTGAGTCCAACGACGTTTGGGACGGTCGTCCACCGGATCAACGAACTTCGTCCACCGAGAGACGAATGGACCACCCTGATCCGTCGTTTGAGTCAGATGGCTGGTGAGGAGCCGTCAGAATCGGACCTCCGTGATGCTGTCAACCATGCTGCCGATGCAGTCGAATTTGTTGATCGCATTGAGTCCGATACCGAGCTTCAGGAGGTTTACGACGAGTACTCTGTTGTCGCTCGAATCGATGAGTCGCGGATTGTGGGTGATATTGACCGGCTGCTCGTCACGCCGGACGCATTCCACATTATCGACTACAAGACCAACGACCTCTCCGCTACGACATCGGATGAGCTCGCGGGACATTATCGACCGCAGATGCTCGCGTACGCTCTTGCCCTCCTCCAACATGACCGGAATCGTGACGTACGAGCTTCACTCCGGTTTACTGACGAGGGGATAGAGGAGCGGTTCCATTGGGTGTCGGATCAGATGACGGAGATGGAATCTGAACTACGGTCAATGGTGGATTTGGTAGATTAGGCCTCTGATTTCGCCCAATACGCTCAACTTGCGATAGATCAGGGCGAACTCTGGGTGGCAGTCATTGAAAAACGAATAGAACGAACGAAACGAACGCAACGAGGGTATTTCGAGTAATGAACGAATTAACTGGAACGAGCCGAACCGACGCCGGAACTGAGAGTGCTCGGTGAACGTAACGAACAAAACGAGCAAAACGAACAATATGATGAAAATGAACGTATTCTCTTCAACGAGTGGAACGAACAGTTGGTTTTAACACCGTAGTAATCCTCTCACCGAGTGAAACACCCTCACCGAACGCACCGAACTAAACGACCAAAACGAACGAAACGAACATAACGAGAAAAACGAAGATAATGACCGACACCAATACCGCACGAATCACGGTGGCGAATCAGAAAGGCGGCGCAGGGAAGACGACCGACGTCATTCATACAGGCGGCGCACTCGCCGCCCGAGGCCACGACGTCCTCTTGGTCGATATCGACTATCACGGGGGGCTCACCTGCTCGCTTGGCTACAACGATCTGTACTACGACACCGACCGCACAACGCTGTTCGACGTCCTCGACTTTGATCAGATGGAGTCGGTGAACGACATCATTGTCGAGCACGAGGAATTCGACATCCTCCCCGCGAGCGAGAAGCTCGCGAACAATAAGAACATCCAGACGCTCCTTGAGGCGCCGAAGAGTCGCGAGCGGCTGGAGATGACTCTCGACGAGCTCGACAAGGACTACGACTACATCATCGTCGACACGCCGCCATCCCTGAACGTCCTCACCGATAACGCGCTCGTCGCGACCGGTAACGTCGTCATCCCCGTCATTCCCGAGAAGCTCAACGCCAACAGCCTCCAGATTTTCGCTAAGCAGCTGAGTTCGCTCGAACAGGCGTACGGAGACATCAATCGGCTCGCGATTGTCTGTAACCGTGTCGAGCAGAACGCCGAACACCGCGACACTATCGAGGAGATCAAGTCGGCGTACTCCCTACCAGTGTTCGAGATCCCGAAGCGGACCGACCTCTCCCAGTCGATTGGTGAGGGGGTGTCAGTCTTCGGATTCGGCAAAGAGAACCAGCGCGTCGAGGATGCACGCGACCTGTTCAACGAGATTGCCGACCTGTTCGACGAGACGTTCGAGAAGACTGCGCCTGAGGAGGTGAAAGCATGAGCGACGGCTGGGGTGATGCTTCCGGCATCGAGGGCAACTACGAAGAGGAGGACGATGAGGTCGATTCCAGCGAAACGAGCGAGGTGAGTGAAACGGTGGAAACCAGTTCATCGACCGAAACGACCGAATCGACTTCAACGAGTGAAACGAACGAAACGAGCAAAACGAAGACAAACATCAAGGACGAGTGGAATGGGCGAACGATCTATATTCCCGACGATGTCCTCGGCGAGATGGAGGATACCTACCTCGAGTCCCAGCTAAAGCTCCGCAAGGCGGGTCAGGACGAGTTCAAGAAGAACCGCCACTTCTACCCGCTACTCGTTCAGTTCGGTGTTGAGGCGCTCTCTGAGGCGGATGCCGAAGAAATCAAGGCTCGGCTTTCGGAACTCGGCGACGAATGACCTCGTGCAGAGCGAGGCCTGAGATTTTGTATAGCGGTATACGATATATAATTTCCCATAGTGCGGTTTTTCGGTGCTAAGGGGCTCCAGATACTCGATTTCTCTCGATGGGGCGAATACAGCGAGTGGTCCTGATTATGCTGGTAATCACGACCACTTTGAAGTACCCCGCCGCCGTCGGTGAAGCACGAATGCTGCAACCGCCTCACGACGGCGCTTCCCCCGGGGTAGAGGCACCGAGACCGGGCCTGCAGGACGGTGGAGGGCCGGTGGATGCCTGACCGAGCGCTTTCGACGCCGCTCGACGACAGCTTCGAGCGCTACCTCCAAGACAAGGGGAAAGGACGCGGCGGCGACGGTGGGAACTATCGACGAAACGCAGCCCGCGAGCTCGAGCGGTTCGCCGAGTGGGCCGCGGGCGACCGCGGCGACGACTGGACCGGGATCGTCCCCGACGACGTCGACCGCGAGCCGACCTTCGACGATCTCGATGAACGTGTCTTCCGGGAGTATGCTCGGCATCTCGGAGGGGACCGGGGACTCAAGCAGAACACGGTACAAACCTATTACCGCTATATCTCTGCGTGGTGTGGCTGGTGCGTCAACGAGGGCTATCTCGAAGCGCATTACGCGCAGCGGGCGAGTGCGATGGCGCCGCTGCCCGAGGATGACGGCCGCAAGCCCGGTGACCAGCAGGCCTGGACGTCCGAACAGCGCCACGCCCTCACCTGCCACGCCGACGAACGGGCCCGCGACGCCGTCGAGGCATTCACGACACTTCCGGAGGATACTGATCCCCTCGACAAGCAGCGAGCACGCTACGCGGCGCTGAAGGCGGCTCGTGACCGGGCGCTGGTGTTCGTCCTCGCGTACACCGCTGTCCGTGTCGGGGAACTGCTCCGGGACCCGAACGACCCGCGCCGGCGCGGGGTCCGGTGGGAGGATATCTCGCTCGACGACGGGAGTATGGACGTCTATCGGAAGAAACAGCAATGGGACGCCGCCAGTCTCCCCGATCCGGTGATCGCTCCGCTTCGGAGCTATCGAAAGGTGATGGACCCACTAACGGAGCGGTGGCCGGTGTTCCCGACGTTCGACCAACGGACGCTCGCAAAACTCGTCCAGGATGAGTTCTCTGACCGAGGGGAACGCCCAGAGGCAATTGCTGAGCGGCGTGATGAGTACGCTCGCGACCTCCTGCTGGCGCTCGATGAGGATATCCGGCCGCCGTCAATCACGACGGACGGCGCACGGTCGATTCTCCAACGACTCTCGGAGGCCGCGGAGATCGATATCGACCACCCGAAACACGACTATCTTGCTCCGCACGGTGGTCGACGTGGAATGGGCGAGGTCCTCGTTCGTGCATTCGGCTATACTGTCGCAGCCCGCTATCTCGATAACTCTGAAGAGATGGTTCGTGAGCGGTACTCTCATATTGAAGCTGGCGAGTTAGGGGATATTGCTACGGAGGCCCTCGAAGAGGTGGGGGATGAGAACAACAATTCAGCAGGCTAGGTTTGATGTCAGCTTGTCGTACTGGATGTTGAAAACCGCCGGACTAGAGCACTGATTGGTTGTTGGCTTACGCTGAAAAATACACTTTAAGTGTGGCGAACCCCCTTTGCTTTCGAGTGGAAATCGCAAGACGGCGGTGGGGTATGCGACAGTCTTATTAACACCTATGCCTAATGGGTGTTTGCCTACGTAGCGGTGGGGGCTCTATTGCTACCCACCAAACCGCAGCGTTCAGGAGCTAAGGCACTGGTTTTCGAATCGCGTGTGACAGTTCAGAAGAAACACCCAACCCTATTTAAAAAGCTAATCCCAGCGGAGTGAAAGTGGAAATTGCCACTTCGAAAACTCCCACCCCACGTTTAATATACGCCCAACACGAGACCCAGGCGAGTATAGTTCCCCTCAGCAAAACCCTTTTCAGTGGGGGTCGATTACACTTTCCCGGGCTGGTTACCCACCGCTACGTAGGCATCCCCCGACCACCGCAATTCTGCGGCAGGGGGACGGCGGGAACCCACCAAGACCGACGAGAGAGCCGGGGTATCCGGCAGTGACCTCCACGTATGTTCGCCCGCCAAACGGACCCCTGACGGGTACCGAGTGACCACACGGTCTCGGCCCGTTCACAGATCTGTTCACAGCGGCGAATGTACCATTTCGGTCGGCCCCACGTCGCCGGGTCAAGCGCGACGACACGCAAACATGAGTGAACGCAATTCACCCGCCGATTCCGCAGAGGAGCACAGCAACGCACAAGCAACACTCGCAGACACCATCCAGACGGCTCAAGACACCATCGAGGGTCTCGAAGACGATGTGCCGGTCGACGCCCTCGAACTTCTCGAAACCGTCGAGGAAGACGTCGAAACTCTGGAGGACGGCGTCGAACACGCCGACGCCGCCGACGGCAACTTGCCCGACGGCTTCGAAGCCGATGTCCAGACTGCGCAGGACGACGTTCAGAGCCTGCAAGAAACGCTGAACATCGCCGGGGCCGACCGTGACGTCATCGCACGAGCCGAGGATCTCGATGACATAGTCGAAAACGTCGAGGACCGTGCCGCAGACGCTCGCGACCGATACGGAGTGAAGGTCGGCACCGCTCCCGTAGAGTTTTTCGACAAAGAGTCTCCCACGGCTGAGGACATCCTCGGTCGCTTCGGTGAAGACACCGATGACGTCCTGGTGGAGAAGGGGACTGAGAACACGTACAGCGGCGACGATGAAGTGCCGCTGAGCGGTCCCGGCATCGAACGGTTCGAGGCCGAACCCCGTACTGACGGGAACTCGTAGAATGACCACTGGCGATGATCATCGGGGGGCGGCTGACGGCGACGGGCACGGGGGTAACTTTGAATCGCGTCCGACGCCGCCGGAAACCGTCCCCGACGAGACACTGGACAGCACCTTTCAGGGTGCTATGTACGCACTCAAGCGTGAGCGCGAGCAGGCCACCGTCGTCGACACGAATGGTAATGAAGCGCTCATCTGGCTTGGTGAGTACGACCTCCACGAATACAATGAGCGGTGGGATGATCCAACCGCTGAACTTTATATCCTCGTTGACCAGCAATTCGCCAATAGTGACCCTCATTGGGTGATGATGGTACCGGCGGTCACCATCGACGGTAACCAACCTGGTCAGATCCCATCTCGGAACACCTTCACTGATCCAGACGGGAACCACGGCGATAAGGTCGAGATGGCAGCAAAAGTCGCAGACGAAGACTCCGCTATCGCGTTCAGTTGGCGGTGGTCGAATATGAACCGGCAGCCTGACTCCGCACGAGACCTTGCGAACGCTCACGGGCTCGTCGAACATCTCCTCCGTCTTGGTGACTCGCGAGGTGGCGCATGACTGGCCGAGAGGAAGCGCTCCCCTCCATTTACCCAGTCAGCGACGCCGACGAGTTCCAAGTCGCGATGACTAAAGACGTGAAAGATGCGCTGTACGGACATCTACGACCAGACCACAGCTCTCACTCACCGCCCGGTTCAGAGCACCAACCTGGAGACTATGAGCAGGGCGTAATCGCCCACATCACGCGCAGTTCCGGCAACTCCCGTGTTACATATATCGTTGAGAACATCGTGCCTCCCAACAGCTCCGACGATGTCTACCTTGATGGGGGCCTGAAGTTCAGTCCAGCATACCGAGCACGGGCGAAAAACAGCATCGAGCACGACCCGCGACGCGGCATCGCGTATTTCCACTCCCATCCGGGCTGGAGCGCGTACCCGTCGAGACCGGACCTAGACGCGGACCCAAAGCGGCTCCAGTCCGACGCTGGCCGTTTAGGGAAGGATCGACCGTATGCTGCCGGAATCATTGCGTCTCGTCCGCGTCGGGAGACCGACGAGCCGGAGTGGAGTTTTCGCGCCTACGAGTACAACGAGGAGGGTCCCCCAATCCGAACTGAAGCGACCGCCGTGCGCGTCCTCGGAATGGCACCGAGCCAGCAATTCCGGGACGGCCCCTACCTCAAGAAGCTCGCGACCGCATTCTCTGCGCAGGGGCCGGAGGGGCCGGGACTGACTGAGGGTACCGTCGCCCAAGATAGTACAGTCGAACTCTGGGGAGATCGTGGTCAAAAGCGTCTCAGCGGCATCCGTGTGGCCATCATTGGATGCGGAGGTGTCGGATCGCTGCTTGCCGAGCAGGTCGCTCGTCTCGGCGTTGGCGGCGCTGTATTCGTTGACTTCGATCATCTGAAAGAAGCGAACCTGAACCGCGCTTACGGTGCCACGCGAGAAGACGCTCGCGAACACGCACTGAAGGCCGAAGTTGCTCGGAATCTCGCAGAGGAAGCGGCGACCGCGCCAGGATTCGAAGCCCGCGCCATCCAAGGCAGCATCGTCGAGTCCACTAACGACGCTTATGCAGCCCTTGGTGACGTGTTGGACTGTGATGTCATTCTGAACGCGGCAGACCCGCATTGGGTGCGGAAGGTCGTCGACCGCATCGCGTACGCCCATCTCATCCCAGTTGTTACGGGTGGGACGTACCTTGCCGTCGACGAGGATGCTGACGAACTGAGTTCATCAGCTCGATCGGCGGTCGCGACAGCTGGCCCTGGGCTGGCGTGTCTCCACTGTCTTAATACGTGGAAGGAGGGCGACCGAAGCGCTGGTGTCGTCCACGACCGTAAGCATCCGAGAGACCGTGCCGACAACGGCGGACTGTACGTGACGAACGACGAACCTACTTCTGGAGATGGTAGTGACGAACTGCGTGACCCGAGTGTGGTCACGACAAACGGGCTAGTAGCGTCGCTGATGATGGAGCGGTTTCAGGCGCTAGTCGTTGGAACATCGACCTCGACATTCGCTGGCCGCCAAATCTACCGACCGAGCACGGGCGAGATGCAGTGGATGACTGCGAACGACGAACGCTGTATTCGGTGTAAAGACAGTTGTGGTAAGATAGAATCCATTGGTCTCGGTGACTATGTGGATCTCGCGACGGGTGAAGATATGGACCTCCGTATGGAGGTTCCAGACGCGAGCTAAGACGCAGCTTAATGCTGCTACTCTCACCCACCGTCGCACCATCTTGTGCTCACGCTCAGCACTAGGTTTATACCGCTTGACGGACTTCTTTCCGATATGAGCCTCGAAGAGACGGTTGACTACCTCGCCGAGGAACTCGACCTCGAGCGAAGTGAACACGTCCGTGAGGTCGGTCAGTCGGTCGCAGAGCTCCGCGACTGATCAGAACATTTCTCTGAAGTCCCGTTCGACGAGTCCGTCCTCCAGATAGGTGATGAACTCGTGTTTCGTTGGCCCTTGCTGGTCGAGTAGATCGTCCCGTCCTGCACGTTGGAGGACTGCCTGAGCGAAGTCTGTACAGTGTGATTCGTGTTGCTCAGCGTACTCTGAGAGGGCATCTCGCCAGTGCATATCCAGCTCGAATTCGGCTAGTCGGATTTGGATACCATCTTTCCGTTCGACGAGGTCAATGTCGAGTTCCTCGAGTTTCTTGAATCGGAGATTGTTCCGGCGGACGGTGATGATGCGCTTGGAATCGACGATGTAGGGGTCGACCCACTCACGCCAGGTATTATCGTCGACGTGAGTCCGTGGCATCGAAAAATTCGAATCTACACTCTCAATACAGAATTGTAGCATCGCGATCCCGGTTCGGTGATTCGCATTCGGAAGGGAATGCCGAAGGATCAAATTGGACATCACTTCGCCGGCGACTTCAGGAACTGATGCTCCCCACGAGACGTGGTCGAGTGCCTGTTGTATCTTCTGCGGTTCGAACTCCTTGTAGAGCCGGAACTCATCCGCTTCTCGAACATCGACAGCGGCCTCGAGCAATTCAACCAGGCGGAATGCTACAACTTGCCCAGCACGAGGGAGGTCACGAATACGTTCACTCAGCCACTCCCTGTCGAAGTCAATATCTTGGGCAGATCCGATCTCTGTATCGCCCTCATAGAGTACATAGACCAGTGTTTCAAACGGGTAACCGATCAGCTTAGTCGACTCGTCAGACTGCTCTTGTTGAGAACGGATCTCTGCTAATGACGCCGAGCTAAATTTGAGGGAGAAATTTTCGGCTTGTGGATGATGATAGAAGACGAGCCGTTCCATCTCACTCGATCTTCGTGGGGAATCGGTAAAGCAGTCTTGCTTCTTCTACCGTAATCTACTGACTTGGCTCTATGTCGTCGTGGCTACTTGCTCATCCTCAAGATACTGATTTTCCCACTCTCGTCGTGCCTTGATCTCCCGTAGTCCACGTTTCGTGACCGTGTACACGTTTGTCCGTTTGTCGAGCTCTCCTTTTTCAAGAAGGCCTTTGTCGACGAGGTCGTCGAGATTCGGATAGAGCCGCCCGTGATTGATCTCTTGCTCGTAGTAGTCGTCAAGTTCATCCTTGACTGCGAGCCCGTGTGGCTCCTCGAGCCCGGCAATCACGTACAAAATGTCCCGCTGGAACCCAGTTAAATCGTGCATCCGTCTGTTCCCCTACTTTTGACGGGTCGCATATGTGCTCTCTGGTGCGCGCAGGCGGATTATCAGCTCCTATTAGCCAGATTCTTGCGTGAAAAGTTCGAACCTTTATATACTGTACAAGAGAAGTCCGCGATGGAATGTCTGACCTAATTGTCAAAGCAGCCGTGAAGGACGCACTTTCGGACCACAACGTCTCGGCAGATTTCTACGACGCCCTCAACGAAGAGGTCGCCGAACTGCTCGACGACGCCGCAGAGCGTGCCGAGGCCAATGACCGGAAGACGGTCCAGCCCCGCGACCTGTAGGCCTGCGTAACGCAGCCACCCCCGGCACTCGAACGTAGCTTTTTGAGGTTCCTGTTCAGAAGTTAGGAAATGGAGATGGCGGACGCACCGGATACCGAACGGCAGGCGGTCGAACCCGATGCGAGAGAGGTCCTTAGCGTGTCCCAGCTGAACGACCGGATCGCGTCGGTCGTCCAGGACACGCCTGCCCTCAACGGCGTCCGCTGTATCGGGGAGGTCACTGATCTCCATAAGAACAGTACGGCGCTCTACTTCACGCTGACCGACGGCGATGCCGAACTCCCCTGTATGATCTGGGCGAACCGTTACCGGGAGATGGAGGCCGACCTCGAGGACGGGACTGAAGTCATCCTCGAGGGCGATATCGACTACTGGGTCGAGGGTGGGAAGATCGACCTCAAACCGTGGGAGGTGATCGTCGTCGGCGACGGCGACCAGGCGGCTGCCGTCGAACGACTGCGAAGTGAACTCGAAGAGCGTGGCTGGTTCGACGACGAACAGAAACAGCAACCGCCGGCGTTCCCGGAGCGGGTCGGCGTCGTCACGTCCCTCCGAGGAGACGCCCGATACGACATCCAGAACGCGATCCACGGACAGGACCCCACCGTTGACATCCTGGTGAAGGACGCAACCGTCCAGGGGTCGAACGCGCCGACGTCACTCGCGAACGGCATTCACCATCTCGACCGCTCGGCGGATGTCGACGCCATCATCGTCGGGCGGGGCGGTGGAAGCGATTCGAACCTCCAAGCCTTCAACACCGAGCGGGTCGCGGAGGCGATCTTCACCGCCAATACCCCGGTGGTCACCGCGATTGGACACACCGATGACCGACTCATCGCGGATCAGGTGGCGGACGTCGCGACGATCACGCCGACAGCCGCCGGCGAGTATATCGTAAACTCTCGCCAAGAGTTCCTTGCGAGCGAGATCGAGCCGCTGGAGCAACAGCTCGACGCCGCGTACGAGACCTTCCAGCAGGACCACGAACACGAACAGGAACTCGCCGAAGCAGTCGATGAAGCGACCGCACCCAAGGGCCTCCCACCGATTTATTACAAAGTCGCGATCGCTGTGCTGCTGTTGCTGTTGCTGGTCATCACCGGGCTTTGGCTGGGGGTGATCTAACCGTGGCAAACGACTCCGAAATCCACGATCGACTGAGTCGCGTCGAGGAGATTATTGAGCAGCTCGACGCAGATGAGTGCGACCTCGACGAAGGGACAGCACTCCACGAGGAGGGTCAGGAACTTCTGGCCGAGGTTCGAGAGCTCCTCGACGAGGGAAGCGGGGAGGTTGTAGAGCTCGAGTAAGCGAGATAATCTACACCCTTAACCAACAGGCTCTCACCAACCTCAACAAGTGTTGGTTAAGTTTTTTCTACGAAGTCAACAAGTGATTTGGTTATAATTTACTCGACAAATTTGTAGCAGTTGATAGCCAGAAAGCATTTAGGTATCATCCAACTACCGCGCCAATATGTACCGTGACTCAACCGGTGCATACCCATACCCGCATGTATGATTACGAGGTCAGTCACCATCGAGGAGATCGATGACCTGTACCTGATGTGGAACGACCACATCAACGCTTCCGCCCTCTATCGTCGCGCCCTCCGCGAGGAAATGGAAGTCCGCGGTGTTGACCCCGATGAACTCCGCGACCTCCTCGAACGGGCCCGCGAGCAGGGCTACACGCTCGAAGAGATCGCTGAGGACACCAACCGCTTCGACGACCTCCAGTCGCTCGTCGAAGAGCAACAGAACCAGCCACCAGCTGGAGACGCCACAGATGATTGACTCGCTATGTCACAGGACCAGACTCCCTCCGACCCTGAGCCTAGCGTCGAAAACCAATCACCGCTGACCGGGAAGATCCCCCGGCAGGCAGCGCTCACCGTCGTCCTCCTGAGCCTGTTCGCTGTCCAGCCGGTCGCCGCCCAGAGTAACGCGGTCTGTAGCGCAGACAACCTCCCGAGCATGATTGAGGGGTTCTTCCAGCTGACCACCGCGCTGGGGATCGTCGGCCTCGCCATCGTCTGGCAGGCGGACTCCCTCATCGAGATGTTCACCCTCAATCCCGAGCAGAAGAAGGGCCTCAAGCGCCACAAACGGTCGGCGATGAAGTCCGCGGTCGTCCTTGTCGTCCTCGGCCCGCTGTACACCGTCGCCGGGTCGATGATGGGCCTCCCGCTGGCGCAGTGTGTCGACCTCGTCCCCTGGTAACCACCCCGCAGTCCCCGTGCGAGCCCTATGAACCATCGAGAGCTCTCCGTGCTCATGGCCGGCTTGCTCGCGACGAGCCTAGTCACGGGTATCGTCGCCGCTGACCCGCCACGACCAGGTACGGAGGGGAACGGGCTCACGGAAAACGAGTCGGCAACGCTGTGGTCACGTGATGCGGACAACTACATCACTCAAGAGGAGTACCGCCAGCGCTACGGCGAGGACCGCTCCGCTGTCCATCAAGTCGCGAACGGGACGGACATTACGTTCAAACGGCCGCCCGCGACAGCGGCGACATGGACGCGGAACGACTTCGAGGACCTCGACGCCGGCGGCCCAGATACGTCCGTACATCCACCGAACGCGGACCTCGAGGACGGCGTCTTCATCGAAGATGCTCACGCAACGATCTTCGCAGTCCAGCCCTCTACTCGTGGACACCTCGAGTCCGGTGAAACCCCACTCTACATTGCGCCGAATGGGACGATGCGCGGGTTCGTTGATTACCGCGTTCGCGTCCCCAACGGGAGTTCCTCCGGCAACACGACTATCTCGTGGTCGCTCACGGAGCACGAGATCGAAGAAGTCCGGTTGAAGAAGGACGGCGAGACCATCGCCGAGCGTGACGGGGCCCATACGCCTGCCCTCGACTACCAGATCGAGGACGACTGGAGTGCAAATCTCACGCTGGAAGCGGAGATTAGCGTCCGGCTGAAGAAGACCGTCAGGACCGACCTGGGTGACCGGACGGACGTCGACGTCACCTATCGGACGGAATCACGCAACGTCTCCGATTCAATCGCCGTCGAGATCTACGACCTCTCGGCGTACCCCTACTACGCCGAGTATCCGAACGGCGATGCCGGCGTGTCCATCTTCCAGTCGCGGCCGTGGCAGGGGTACACGCTCACGGAAGACGGTGAGGCGCGGGTCCGTGGCATCTGGCGGTTCTACACCGCTCGGAACACCAACTGGGACACGCTCGTTCGGTCGAATCGGACTGCTAGTGCGACCGTTCAGTCGGACGCGATTCCGGTGTACGTCCACGCCTATCCCTCGCGGATCGGGCCGCGTGCCGAGCCGGTTCGAGACGGACCGGAACTCATCGAGACCTGGGGGACTGACCGCCCGTCGCCAGTCGGCACCATCGGTGAGAACATCAATATCGACATCGTCAACCAGTCGTACACGACGACGTACGGCGTCGCGGTTCGAGCTGAGAACGTCGATCGAGAGGCGCTGCACGTTGCGGGCATCGTCCGGGGCGTGAATGCGTCAATCGTCGAGCCGGATGCCGGCTCCGAGCGGCAGCTCCGCCGCAGTAATCTCACTGTCCAAGTCATCCAGCAGAATCAGTCGCAAGCGACGCTCAGGGTCAAACTCCGGGACAATCAAACTGGTGCGCCGATCGCGCTCGACAATAGCCGTCAATATCCAATCGGCGGCACCACCCGAAACGGGTACATCACGGTCGCGGATCAGCGCGTCGAGACCAACGCCTCCGGGGTGGCGATCGTGACCATCAACGAACCGGGCATCTACACGGCTCGGTACCATCCGGGCTCGTGGCTCGGGCACGACCCGGCATACGTGAGTGATACCGCGACGGCCCGCTGGCACCCACTCGGGACGATCGACGGCTGGTTTGCGCTGGTGTTCGAGGTCGGCTGGCAGCTCCTGCCGTTCTTCGTGATGTTCTACGCTGGCAAGCGCATCCTGCGGATGCTCGGCCCAGAAGACATCTTCGGACAAAACCCATGACTCAGGACAATCCCCACCTCAGTAGACGGACCGCCCTCCGAACAGTTGCCGGCGCCGCTCTCGCGAGCGTGGCCGGCTGTCTGGATGGCAACGGAAGCACCGGTCCTAATGGTAGTTCAAGTCCAGGAGGCGGATCTGGTGTGTTCCGGCAGGTGACTGTCGAAGGAACAGAACTCATCGTCCAGTTCGATTCGGACTCGGAGTTCGACCAAATCAACCTCATCCAACCGGACGGCGAACTGTTCGGACAGCGGGAGGTCGCTGCAGGTTCCCAGCAAGTCTCATTTGACCTCGGCACAGCGTACGCTCCTGGCGAGTACGAAATAGTAGCCCTCAGCGGTGAGGAAACAGTCGGTGAAAGCTCGCATTCTGTCCAGCCAAACCTCGGGATCATCGAGATGGGCATCGGTAGAAACCAGCCTGAAGAGATGTGGGATGGACCAGAAAGCGAAATCGAAGAGGAGGCCTTCGTCACCCTCGAAAACCAGGGGACTGGCCCTGATGCAGTTACAAAATTGCTCTTCATTGGTGATGTCCCCTATCCGTCCGACGAAGAGGGGACGAACTATGTCGATGATGAAGACGTAAGCGGGATTTACGACCCGGAGTCCGACTCTGAGATTGAGCAGGTCATTATCGGCCCGGAGGAGCAAATTACGCTCTATAGTTCACGCTCGCCGTTCGCTTTCGTTCCTGGAGCAGGCACGTCTTGTTCGGAGGAGTCGAAGACTGGCGAGTTTGAACTAATACTCGAGACACGAGTTGGCGGGGACCGAGTCACCAAAACGTACAGTATCCAGTATTCAGGCTCTCAAGAAACCGATAACTGCGAAATTTCCATCAGTGAGGCTTAACCATGGTTGATCTAATCGACGTCGTCCTTGAGGGATTCAAAGAGGTCGTCGATTGGATTGTCGGACTCTTCATGGACGGCCTGCGTTCCGGCTATGAGACCCTCACCGAGGAGATGTTCGGGACACCAACGCCGGAGACGGATGGTGCATTCGTCTTCGGAGAGCCCAGTAATGCTCCTTGGCCGTCAATTCAGGAGGCGCTTGTCGGTGGAGAGATCATGTTGATCTCGCTGCTGCTCCTCGTGATGTGCGTTCAGGGCCGTCACACAATCCGTATATTCAATATTGGAAGTGCATACGAGGCCAGGCGCACCAAGAAAACAGCTTGGGTCGGCGCGTTTCTGATTATCAGCTGGTACTGGGTCAGTATTCTTGGACTCTACATCGTGGACGGGTTCACTATCGCCCTGATGCCGAGTCTGGGTTCGCTGGGCGATGCGATGCTCAACTTGCTCGAAGTCTCAATCACAAACCCTGGGCTTTCACTCGTATTCGCACTGATTGGAGGACTCTCAATGTGGGCTTTGGAGGCACTCTACTACATTCGCGAAGTCTTGCTCTACGTCTACGTGTATGGGATGCCGATTGCGTTCGCGCTGGCCTACGGAAACGTCCCCGTGCTCTCGGATATCGCGATGGGGTTCAGTAAGAAATTCGTCCCGTTAGCGGTCCTGCCTCTACCTGCAGCGGTGGTGTTCAAAGGATACGACTTGCTGTACTCTCAGAACGCCATCGCTCCGAGTAGTCCGTTTTTGCGGTATCTAGTCGCGGCATCGCTCCCGCTGATCGCACTCTACCTAACCTGGAAGACGTTCAAATACGCAACCCCACTGACGGCGAAGGTTCTCGGTGGCGCGACGAAAGGAGCGGCCCTCGTCGGCGGTGTCGCCGCTGGGGCCTACATCGGCGGCGCCGGCGTCGCGACGACGGCGGCCCGATGGGGACCGAAGGCCGCAGCGGGACACGCTGTGGCGCAGAAAGCTGCAGCCCGTGGCGCGAACAGCGACGAAGACGGCGGGACGCCGTCCTACCGGCGGACCGAGAACGACCCTGGAGGTTACTAACAATCCATGTCCATCGACGAAGACGCAGCCGCACGGCGCATCATGGACCAGTTCGGTGAGGAGAGTCGCATTCCCTACCTCAACATCGAGGAAGGCGACGTCGGCGTCCTGATCGCCTTCCCGATCGTCGGCCTGTTCATCGCCGGCCTCACCGGCATCGAATCACTCGCCCTGCCGTTCGTCGCAGGTGGCTTCGGGTTCGGCGTCGCGATCGTCTACGTCTCGCCCGACCACCTGAACGCGTGGACGTGGACGAAAGACGTCTATCGTTACGTCAAGCGCCCCCAGATCACGTTCAGCGCCCCGGAGGAGGCCGACAGTAGTACCAACGAGATAGAGCGCAACGAGGGCGGGCTCGCGAACTACACACCGTTCAAGCCCGACGAGCGGACGCAGGACCACACGAATATCGAGCGGGCGTGGCCGGGCGCTGGCGCGATCCAGCGCGCGGACGGCACGATGGAGGCGTTCATCGAGATCGACCCCGGCAACATGGACTTCGCGATGTCCGACGACTGGGCACAGCTCCAAGACGCCGGCGAAGAGTTCGCCAACAAGGAACTGGATTCGAAACTCAAACTTCACGCGACGACCCGCTCGTTCCCGGTCGAACAGATTACCGAGAACATCGAAGATCGCCTGAACGACGAGGACGTCAAAGAAAATCCGATCTTCCGGGAACTCCTCGAGGAGTATCGGGAGACGCGGCCGAAGGAGATGCGCGAACGGGGTATCCAGCAGATGCGGTACTACATCGGCGTCCAAGTCACCCCGCTGGAGGTCTATGACCGCTTCCGAGACGAGGGGACACCGGCCGAGAAGCTGACGCAGTTCCCCGTCATCGGGTTCCTGTTCAACCCGTTCGTCACCCGCCGCGAGGACCTCACCGACGTCGAGCGCCGCGCACAGATGTTCGAGAAACTGGATAGCCGAGTCAACGACGTGCGGTCGGAGTTCATCCAGCAGGCGTCTGGCTGGTCCGCACGTCGGCTCAGCACGGTCGAGCTCTTCGTGTTGAATATGGACTTCTGGAACGGCCGCGAACACGAGTACGACGACGCAGAGAGCGTCGTTCGCGAACAATCCATCATCGGCCATTCGCGCCGGGAGGATGACCACAATGCGTAACCTCGTCCTCCAGACGGGCAGCGGAGCCATCGGCCAGCTCACAGAGTGGCTCACGAACCCAACCTCAGCTGAAGGTGCGGCTCTCTACATCCTGCTCGCGGTACTGGTCGGGATCGGCGGGAAATTCCTCTGGGACTGGTACACCGAAGACGACGAGGAAGAGGTCGAGTTCTCGGACCTCCTCGACGAGGAGACCATCGAACAGGGCGCGGCCGAACGCCAGCTCCTCGACGACATCGCCGAGTCACACAAGACGGTGACGGCGCCGGCGACGATCGAGTGGGAGACGCGTACGGCACGGGTCGGCGAGCAGTGGACGACGACGCTGTACATCGCTGACTATCCGGACTACCCCAACGACGGCTACCTCTCCGAGCTCTTCGAGATGACGGACGTGCAGTTCGATCTGACGGCCCAAATCACGCCGAACAACCAGGAGCGGGCCCGGAACGAACTGCAGGATATCGCTGACGACCTTCAGGTGGACGCTGACCTCGAACAGAGCGTGCGGAGTGCCTACCTGCAGGAGCGAGCCAACGAGGCCGCAGCGACGTACAAGGCCGTCGAGAACGGCGCGAACGTCTTCGACCAGGGGATGTTCATCACGGTCAGAGCCGACGAGAAGGAGGCACTCCGCGACGCCGTCCAGAAGGTCAAGAGCGCGCTCCGTGACGACCCCGCGAATCTCACGCCGAAGACGGCGATCTGTCGGCAGGATCTCGCCCTCCAGTCCGCCGCACCCATCGGCGACAACGAGTTCGGGCGGACGTCGATTGCGCTCGGCGGCGCCGTCGGCGCGCTGCTGTCCTCGCCGCACAACGCGACGATCCTCGAGGAGGGCGGCGTCGAGTTCGGGATTCACAAGGACAACCAGAGCCCGGTCGTCATCGACCCGTTCGCGCGGGATAACGGGTACGCGATGTTCACCGTCGGCGACACGGGCTCGGGGAAGTCGTTCAGCTCGAAGCAGAACTTCATCCGCTCCATCGAGCAGAGCAAGGACCGGATCGGCATCATCCTCGAGCCGCTGAACAACTGGGCGGGGGTCGCCGAAGCGCTTGACGCCAAACGCATCACGGTCGGCGGGACGCTCGGCCTGAATCCCTTGGAGATTCGGGAGACGCCTGAGCACGTCCAGCGGGCGATGGGCGAAGACGCCAGCCCGTTCAACGAGAAGCTCGACGACGCGATGAGCTTCCTGACGAACTTTTTCGCGCTACGGGGCATCTCGCTGGGCGACCGCCGGACGACGCTGGAACTCGGGCTCAAGCGGGCGTACAAGCGCAACGGGATTACCGACGACATCTCCACGCACGGCAACCCGAGCCCGACGATTCAGGATATGATGGACGTCTTCGAGGAGATGGTCAACGACCCCGAGGAGTTCGTCGTCCGGTCCGACGAGGAGGCGGGGAAGATCAAGGAGGACGCGACGTGGCTCCTCGACCAGCTCCGCCCCTTCGAGGACGACGGTCGGCACGGCAACCTCGGCCAAGAGTCCGACTTCGACATCCGGGACGAGAAGGTCATCTACCTCGACCTCGCCCAGCAGGAGGGCAGCGTCGACAGCAGCACGGCGCTGACGATGCAGCTACTCATCTCGTTGGTCTACGAGCGGGCGAAAGTCTCGGAGAAGGAGGTCGTGTTCTACATCGACGAGGCGCGCTACATCATGCAGGACGCCGCGAGCTTGGCGTTCCTTGAGACGGTGTTCCGCCACCACCGGCATCACGACCTCTCGATTCGGCTGGTCACGCAGACCGTCGACGAATTCTTCGAGCACGCCGAAAGCGAGGCCATTCTGGACCAGTGTGCGGTCAAGCAGTTCCACCGCCTCGACGGGATGGACGAGGAGTGGGCCGACGAGTTCGGCCTGAACTACGCACAGATGCGGTTCGTCCAAGATGCCGTGCCGGGCAACGAGGACGCCGGCTTCTCCGAGGCGTTGGTAGGCGTCGACGGCGAGTGGCGCGGCATCCAGGTCAAAGCGATGCCCAAGGAGAAGCAGGTCATCGACTTCGACCCGACCTCCCAAGTTCGGTCCTCATTGCCCGGCGCCGGCGACGACGCCGTCGATACCGAGATGGAGGAGTTCCAGGAAGAGCTCGAACACCGAGCAACGAACGGAACGAACGAAACGAGCGAACTGAACGAGGAATCAGACGCCGTCGAAGCTGAGCCAGACGGCGGGTCAACGGAGGACACCAACGATGGCTGAGTACCTGCGCGTCACGCCGACATCCGAGCGACTTGACCCAGAGAGTATCCCCCGAGTCCTCGATAGCCTCCACAAACTGACCACGCCCGGCTCGTCGGGCCTCAGGGCGAAGCTGAACCCGCTCCACAGTGAGACACCACCCCGGTTCGAGTTCCTTGCAATCAGTGATGGTCCGGACGACCCAGTGGAGTTCTTCTACGGGGCTGATGCGCACCTCGATACGCTTGAGAAGCGCCTCCGCTCCATCTATCCGGCCACGTTCGACATCGAGCGCTTCGACGTCGATGTCGCCGCCCGGCTCATTCAGCCAGTCGAGTTCACACCGCAGGAATTCGTCGACCACTACGAGGCCGGACGGCTCCAGTACGAGTTTGGCCCAGCAGAACAGTACGAAATCGTCGACGAGGAATCAGGGGACTCCGGGCCAGCCGAAGCGGACCCCGTTGTCGACGGCGGTACGGCAGCCACGAGCGTCCCCGATCATCACGTGACTGTCGGGGACTCAGCCCTCGAACTAGCGCCGCCCGATGCACTTCCAGACGACGAGGAAGAGCGACGGGCCATCGAGAAGCCGACAATGACACCGGCGGGAACGATTCTGGCGCGCCCGGCACAGGATGCTGTCTCGCCGCTCGGTGTCCGGTGGTGTGGCTCCGCGTCGCGGAAGCAGGACTGGATGACCTCGCTGACGCCGTTCACAGCAGAGGAAACGAATGGCGATCTCTCGTCCGTCGACGAGCCCGGCGCGGCGCTGGCGTCGCTGATCGACCATCTGATGGAGGCGACAGCGCCGACCGCGTTCCAGGTCGTTTTCCAACGGCGTGCCAGCTGGCAGTCCGACGCGGAGGTGCGGAAAGAGGACCTCGTCGACGGCAGGGATACGTTCTTCCAGGAGGTCGTCGGGTCGTTGCTCGAGGTCGAGGAGCAACGGAGCGACCAGGACGACCGGCAGCTCAGCGAGGCCGTCGAGAAGCGGATCGAATACATCGATGCGAAGAACGCCAAACGGTCGTTCACGGTCAACATCCGCGCCGTCGGCGTCCCCACCGACGACACCCGCGACGACCTCGATGGCCGGATGGACTCGCTCCTCCCCGTGTTCGACCCGCTGGATGGACCGTTCTACGAGGTCGAGGGGCACCGCCTCCGGGACAGCGGCTTCCGTGAGAAAACGAGGGGGAAGAAGGCACGGGCCGCTCTCCAGCGCCTCCTCAATCGCGAGTTGACGACGGGACGAGGGAAGACCCGCCCCGAGCTGGTCCTCAGTGGGACGGAGCTCGCGAACTTCGTCCTCGTCCCCTCCTCCGAACAGTTAACTGTGGAAGGGACGCGAGGAACCAGGGCCGAACAGCAGAGCCGGAACCCGCTTCCATGGCCCAACCCGGATCTGATCCAGCAGTTCCAAGACGGGATGGCCATCGGCTACGCGCTCGACGAGAACGGTGAGCCACGGCCGAACCCCATTCGGATCCCGCCGGACCTGTTGCCGACGCATTACGGGCGGTTCGCGTCGACTGGTGGCGGGAAGTCGAAGGCCATCATCAACGACGCGCTCTCGCTCCGTGAGACGACTGGTGGCCCCGTCGTCCTCGTCGACCCGAAGGGGGACGGGATGTGTGAGAACTACCTGCGCTGTCACTACGAGCGGTTTGGTGGCCTCGACGACGTCTACCACTTCCGCGTCCCGGAGACCATCCCTGCGTTCTCCTTCTTCGACATCCGTCCCGCGCTCGAAGCGGGTCGCAACCGGGAGGATGCGATTCAGGACAAGGTCGACCACTTCCACGACATCCTCCGGATGATTATGGGCCGCGAGCAGTACGGCCAGGCGTTCGTCGCAAACGAGATTCTGAGCTACCTGATCAAGGCGCTGTTCGACGAGGAGTACGGGAGCGACGTGTTCGGCTTGGACGACCTCTTCGCCGCCGCGCTCCGGATGCAGCGCGACCAGACGATTCCCCCGGTTTCAGCGGACAACCAGAACATCGAGGAATCGCTGACGCGCCACTTCGCGAAGGACAACCACCAGTTCCAGGTGTCGATGGACGCCGTCGGGAATCGCCTCGACAAGCTCAAAGAGGACGCGCATCTCCGGCGGATCTTCAGCCACGTCCCCGAGCAGAATGACGCCGGCGAGTACGTCGACAACCGGTTCGACTTCCGCGAGTTCCTCGATGAAGACGCCACCATCATCTTCGACCTCGGCGACCTACGGCCGGAGGCCCAGCGAGCGATCACCCTACTACTGTTGAGCAATCTCTGGGACGCCGTCCAGGTGCGCCGGCGCGACGGCCAGACCGACTACGAGAAGCTCACGAACCTCATCATCGAGGAGGCGGCGCCGGTCGCGTCCACGAAGCTCGTCTCCGAACAGCTCCTGCCGCAGGGCCGGTCGTTCGGCCTGAGTATGGGACTCGTGATGCAGTTCCCCGAACAGGTGCGGAACCGGAACGAGCGGGCCTACGACGAGGTGCTGAACAACATCAAGACGAAGCTCATCGGCAACATCTCGATCGAGCGCGACCTCGCGGAGTCGCTTGCCCACGAGGACCTCAGCCCAACCGAACTCCGCAACCGGATCAACACGCTCCCAAGTGGCGAGTGGATCGCACAGCTCCCCAGTCCGTCGTTCGGCGAGACTGGGCCGCCGCCGTTTTCGCTGAAGCCGCTCCCGATTGCGCCGGGCCATCCAGAAAGCGACCAGCCGCTCACGGAGCCCCAAGAAGACCATTTCGAGTCCGTGTCCCGGCCACGGATGGTCGAGCGGACACAGGCCCAGTACGGGCTGACAGAGCCGACTGAGTCGACCACTGCTCCGGAAGAGACTGGCTGGGGGAGTTCGGGGGGTGAGACGACGGGCTCGGCTGCCGACGGCGATGCAGCGACCGACCCGACGCAATCCGCGTTCATCAGCGAATCGACGACCGAGGACGCATCGACGTCGACCACCCAGCCCGAGACGGACAGCGACCCAGATGCAGACGAGTCAGAAATAAGCCCCCTGTTCGGGCAGGCCACCGAGACGGACGAGGAACCAACTGGAGACCAAGCAACACAGCCGGAGAACGGGGCAACACCCGTTCAGGAAAGTAGCGTGCCCGTCCCCGATGACGAACTTCAACAACGCGGGCTCAGTCGAGACGACGTTCGGTTCCTGAATCGGGTCCTCGACGTGATGAATCGAGAGGACGACGAGTACACGCTACTGGACAGGATGAGCCAGCTTCGGGACGAATACGACGACCTCCATGTGGAGCGGCTCACGGAGCAGGACCTCCTGGACGCGGACTCCGCGGCGGGGCGCAAGTACTACACCGTCCTCCCGGACGGTCGAGACCTCCTCGGGAGAGAGTTGAAGGCGGGGCCAGGAGCGGGGGATCTCGGCGAGAAAACGCCACACAAGGTTGGCGTCCGGCTCCTCGAGCTGTGGCTCCAGCAGCGGGACGACGTCGGTCGCGTGGAGCCGTACTACGAAACCGACGACGGCACGGTACTGGACGTGGCCGGCTTCGACGAGGACGGCGAGCTTGTCTGGGCCGGCGAAGCAGAGCTCGCGAGTAACAACCGGCACGCCCCGGTCGAGGATTACGACAAACTCAGCGCGGTGGACGCAGACGCGATCTGGGCCTTCAACAATCGCGAGACGGCGCTCGACGTCCTAGATAGCCTTGCCGACGCGGATCGGGTCGACGAGCGGGTCAGCGGGCGGGATGCACGGTCGTTCGCGACCATCAGAGACGCCGTCGACGACCTCGATGCTGCGGGCCTGACCACTGTACGGGGCTTCAAAAATCTCGATCAAGAACTCAACCAGTGACATCCTCACTCGCCCTAACGGACGGAGCTTCCTACAAGGGAAAATTCGGTCTCAGAGGTTTCGGAACCGTACTCCGAGAGAGTCATCTGTCGGGGTTCCCGACTCGTCTCTCGGCGTTCCGTGGCCCTGTCACAGGGGCTCCCATTCCGTGGCGTGTCATCGCGCTCCGATTTCCAAGGAACGCTCTCACCCCACGGATCAACGCGGCGAGCGATGTTCGCCGCGGCGTTGATATCGGCTTGGAACGTGGTGATGTGGCACTCGTCGTTCGTGCAACGGAACTCAGCCTGTTCGTCACGGCGGCCGACGTGACGGCAGGCATGGCAAATCTGCGAGGTATAGTGCGGCTGGACGTGCTCAACCGGAATCCCTGCCTCGAGTGCCTTGTCCTCGATTCGACCTTGCAGCCGGGCGAACGCCCACGAGTGCAGCCGTCGGTTCATGTACGCGCCGTAATCCAAGTTCTCACGGATGTACGACAGATCCTCGAGCACGATTACTGGGTCGTCGAACTGGCGAGCGTATTCGACGGCCTCATGCGAGGCTTTCTCCACGATATCCGTGAGCGCATTCTGGTGGTAGCCGAATCGTTCCTCGATTCGCCAGTCGGCGGTACCACGTTCTTGCAGGCGTTGCAGCGTAGTATACATCTCCTTGCGGAGGTGTCGGGCCCGGCCACCATCGATCAACAGTGGCTTCGTCGGCGTTTCGCGTTGCAGGGCACAGCCCGTGATCAACGCACTTTCGCCGATATCGAATCCGATGAAGGTCGGATCTTCGTCCGGTTCGGGATCGTCGACGGTGTACTCGACGGAGACATGCAGTGTCCACGTACTCCGATTTTGGATCAACCGGAATTCGCCGACAGAGACCTCACCATCGAGCACGTCAAACCAGAGCGATTCCTGTGCGGGATTAATCCGCAACGGGATCCAAAAGGCGTTGCCACGGCCCGCTTGCGGGACCCGCCAGCAGAACTCGTACTCACGGCTTGGCGAATGATCGAGACGGAAACCGCGGTTGGTGAATCGAACTGGATGATCGTCAGCCAGTTCGTCAGCATCGAAAGCCTCCCGCAGCTGTGGGACGTACTGTTTGAGCGCGTCTTTGGCGTAGGAGGTGAGGTCATAGTCGGTGACGATGTCGTTGACCGCCGATTGCGTATCCGCCCCGCTCTCGAAGGCAGTGTGGAGTGCGTCGCGGTACGTCGCTACAGTGTCCTCAAGCCGACGCTGCTTGTGTGCCGTCGGCGGGACTGTCGTTGCCTCAAGCGTCTTCGAGACGGTTCGTTCGGCAGCCATCCGACGGTGAACAGTAGCACCGTAACACACAAAAAGAACACGGTAAACTCACGTATGTATGGGGAAAGAGGTCCGATTCACAGTAAGCGACGACCAGCACGAGCGTCTCAGCGAACTCAAGGACGAACGCGGTTACACCTGGAAGGGGCTGATGCTCGAAGGCGCGAAGTGCTTGGAACGCGAGGACTCGTAGAGGGGCGACAATCAGCCAATTGGGGGAGTCATCTGCGTCATGAACGGCGCCGTCTCCCACTGGAGGAAAGATGACCTGGCGACAGGCGACCCGCGAGGAGATTTACGCCTACTATGCCGAGGAGTTCCCCCGCTATCTGGACGACCTGCCGGAATTCATCACGGCGACCGGCCCGAAACAGTACGCTATCGCCTTCCGGGAGTCCCACCCGGTTCGCAAAGACGAGGTGCCGGACAAGGACTTCATCCGGCGGGATACCTGGCAAACAGATGCGTCGGGCGACCGAACGACGCCCGAATTCGACGACTTCGAGGACGTTGTCGAGTTCATTCGACACCCCGCCCGCAACGACCCGCTGGGGCGGAGCGAGTTCGCACTCGCTGATCCGGAGGTACTGGAGCAACCGGACCCACAGCCCGACGCCGTCTACTACGCACTGGATCACTGGGAACGACCCTGGGTCCTCCTCGTCGACATCGACGCGAAAGAGATCGCCCGAGACCGAGCGGACGAGATGGTCTCGGTGGACGGCGACGATCGGGACGGCGATGCGCTACTCGACGCTGCGGGGATCCTCAACGCCGCTCCTGAGGGGTATCCGTACGCCTTCGAAGACGTCGACCGCGCCATCGAGTACGGGTTCGAGGTACGCGATATCTTCGAGGACGATTTCGACGCCGAGGAAACGATGGTCGTGTACAGCGGGCAGGGGGTCCACGTCTACCTGCTGGATACCGACCCGGCGCACCGATACGACGAGCAGAGTCGCGAAGTGTTGAACGACCTCCTCCTCGAGACGTACGACATCCCGATCGATCCCGTCGTGACGGCCGACCGCCGGCGTGTCGCTCGCCTGCCCTACTCGCTGCACGCCGACGTCTGTAGCATCGTTCAACCAATCGAGAGTCCGGCGTTCGACGTTCGGTCGGCGACACCCGAGGTGATCGACGAATGAGTCCGAGTACCCCCACCGACGACGAGGACATGGCGTATCGGGTTGCGGCACTCCCGCTGGAGTACGGTGAGACCCGCATCAACCAGCTGTTTACGCGTGGCTACAACCGATACGTCGTCGACGGCGAGGACCAACCAGAGGACCTCGTGAACGACGTCGAGCGGTTCGGGACGGCGGCGTTCAAAGAGCAGGTCCGTGTCGACGCCGCCGAAGAGCCGTTCGTCGACGAACCGGGGACGCTCGCCGTGCTCGCGACGCTGAGTGCGATCTGTGTGAAAGAAAACCCGAAGTTCGAGCACGCGTCACCACGGAACATTCAGGTGCTCTACGACATCCGGGAGCTGTACGTCAACAATCTCGCCTCCCTCATGCGCGCCCACGGCGATGGATCACTCCAGCAGGACATCGCCGACGTGCTGTACAGCAAGGAGCCCGGTGAGGATGGCCCACATCCGGGTCGGGTCTGTACGGGCATCACGGAGATGCCGGAGTTCAGGGAGGGCCTCTACCTCGAAATCCCGATGGCGGCGGCGTCACGCAAATGTCTCGTTCGGAAGGACGAGTCGTCGACAGGGAATGACGATGGCGGGGAGATACTGACGCGAGTGAAGGACAACAATCTGTACGTCCCGGTCGGTGATTTCGACAGCAAGTATCGGGACTACGCTGAGCGGGCGTTCAAGAAGCTCCTGCGGGTGCAAGAAGACGGGCTCTCCGACGACCAGCTATCGTGGCTGACCACGAACGAGTCGGCAATTACGGAGCGGATCGACCGCTTCCTCGAGACCGGCCATCACGAGCGCATCTGGCGGAACTGGGACCGTGGGGAACGGACGATTCGCGTCCTCCGGCGGGCTCTTAGTGATGCGCCCGATGACGTGGCGCAAAAGGGTGATTTCCACACGGCGAAGGAGCTCTATCGAGCGGTTACGGCGTACGACGCCGAGGACGAGTGGGAATCCTCTGTAACGGACTGGATATCGAGTCCGAGCAGTCTCGCGAAGACGCTGGCCGACCACGAGTCCCACTCGGCCGTCACGATCGACCGCGACGGGCGCGTCAATACGTACCGAATCGGGCGAGCCGGAACCGGCGCCGAACAGATCGAAGTGCGAGAGATCGAGGACCTCTTCGAACTCCCCTGTATGGCGAATATGGAGGAGCGGCTACACGAGAAGAAGCCCGTCCGGAAGGATCTCTATAACTTCGCGCGGATGGTGATGTGGCTGCCGCAGTACCAGGACAGCAGCCTCGACGAGATCGTCGCGGACCTCAAGGACGTCTTCTCCCGGTGGCCGTGGTACGACGAGCAGGAGACCGAGTACCAGGTTCGCTACGAATTCTCGAACACGATCGACGGCGACACGCCGTTGCCGATGAACTGCGATAACGACGATCTACAGCGCTACTGTATCGGCCAGGACCAGTGTCCCTACTCGATCTGGGGCAGCCTCCCGTTCCCGGATGAGATGTACGAGCAGGTCGAAGAGGAATCCGCGGGTCCCGCTGAGCAATTCTGAACTACAGATTTACTTTCTTTTCGAGAAGATCGTTATTGCTTCTTGCGCGCTGCGGGGGATCTCCGGTAGGCGGATCGCAGGGTTATCACGCTGTTGGTCGTTGGTATTTGATTGTCTCGGTTCGTTCGTTAAACTTGACGACCCCGTTCTCTTCGAGTTTCGGGAGACACACGTGGACTACTTCGTAGCTGACGGTAACTCTGTCAGCTGCGACTGGGTTCGTCTCTTGGTCGATGATGTGCTCGATGAGAGCATCGAGCGATGCAGTTCCGTCGTCTGAGTCCGCTAGATAGTCGATAATCGTCTGCGACCATTCATTTCCGTGGAACTCGTCGTCGGCCTCAGGCATTAGTGGGTAGTGGCTGTTGCGGAACGCGTGTGGTGTGTGATGCGTCCCACGTGCCGGCCACGCGAGGAGAACGAGGAGACTGCCTGTTCGTCCGGTAACCCGGCTCAAACGACCCCTTCATAATCGGGGCACGAACGCATAGTGTGCAGATGGGCTCCGTACCTCGTCATCGCGCCATAGACCCATAAACCCGTGTTACTTTACACAGTGTGTTGAATTGGCTCACCCTGGCCAACCAACTCTGCCGTGTCCTCATACTCCTTGGTGACATCACTAGTCGAGAACGTCGGAGATGACGATTCATTCGAGCGGTTAGTATTCACTTCGCTCGCGGATGCTCGCGTGTTCAGCACGACAGCTACAACCTATCATAATCTGAGAATTACAACAATTCCACTCAAAAGTAGAAACAGATCTCATTGAATCCCCGTCGAGCAATTTTCATCGGCTATGACGACCAGAATCGGGAGAATCGGGGCGTTTCACGACCTGAAGTCCTGTCTGGGGGAACCTCGATAGACTAAGATCAGGTGGAGTAGCGACGCAGAGAAATTCGATTCGCCCGAAATTGCCTTCGTTACCCCGCCGTCGAGCAATTTTTGAATTCACAGCATCATCTCGGAACTCGTCGAGGCACTTTCTACGCCCTCAAATCAGCCCGACGAGGTTCTTCTGCAATTTGAGTCCGTTATTTCGCCTTGTATATCGCGGATTTCGTCCAAAGAAAGAGGCGATATGCAATGTGCGAAGGCCGCCGGCTCTCTCAGGCCGAGGGGCCATCACAGGGGTAGCGGAACTACGGAAGTGTCAGAATTATCGCATAGGTTGACAGGGTGCGTTCCGGTGGTGTCTGTTGCCCCCGCGAGGGGGTGGCGGGGCGCATCACGTGCCCCCGATAGACGATGGCTTCGGAACAACGCAGCAGGGAACGAGCAGCGGATCACGCAGGAACTACCACCGACGATGAGGCGCCGTGGGCGGACCTCGAGATGACGGTTCCGACCGACCGGGATCACGCGTCGGTCGTCGCCCTCGTGGAGTGTGCTCTCGTCGAACTCACGCACGAGGCCGTGGGCGCCGTCTTCGTCTCCCGGCAGGTCGGACGGTCGTCGCGGACGCAGTACGTCGCCGCCGACGACGTCGGCGAGCAGTTCCAGAAACGGCACTTCGACGACCGGCTGGGCTGGCAGGAGACCACCGTCCCTCGACGAACCGTTCGCGACGAGCTCATCACCCACCTCACGCGGTCGGCGTCGACGTCAATGGAGCGGGCAGGTGAAGAAGCAGCCAGCGAACCAGACAGCTTCGTCGTGAAGCCAGTTCGAGAGCTTCAAACGCCGTAGCGGTTAGGCTTAACCAACATTCTCGGCCGATACCGACACAGTGTTGGTTAACAGTGATGCTATCGCGACCCCTTTTTCCAGAACAGGACCATAGCTGGAATCGTCTTTTTCTTAAGGAAGACTACGGACTGAGTGCGTATCGCAGAATGTTACCCACTTAATCAAATTGTCTAGGTCGCGTGAAAACCTACTGGACTCTTCCGTATGAAGCACGTATTATCTGTTTATCACAGACCTCACGTCATCGGGGAACGGCCCCCGTTCCGATCCCCCCTCCGCTGACTTAGACGTTGCTAAACTCCGTCTTGAATTGAGCGAAAAGTCCTTGGAAGAATTAGTGGAAGACGGGGTGGTCAAATGGGATCGGGAGAGGAACGTTGTAAAGAAAGGCCCCCACTTCGACAAGGAACGTCCCCTCAAGAGCTAATTCAGGGTTCGACATGGTGTATCATGGCACAATCGTATCCCTCTCCGCAGTCTAAAGAGAAGGATGCCTGAACAGGATCCAGCTACCAAACAGGAATTTCAAGAAGCGATGGACGACCTCATTCTTCGTGCACTTGAGAACGGTGTTCCCATACACAATGGAGGATACGAACTACGCCATGACGCCGAGACTCGAGACTTAGAAGTGATGATTTTCCGGTTGAAGAAGCCGGGATAATGACGATGACTAGCAGCCCTGAGCAGGAGTTTCACCCCATCGCGGAATTGAGAAGGGGATATTGCTGCTAACTAAACCAGTCGAATAACCCCGCCCACCGCCCGACTCCTCGAGTAGGTATACCTTGGCGGCCGGTGGGCTCGAACGGCCGTCGCGACGGGTTTTATCGGGCCACTGTTCGTCGAGAGCGAGTATGGTCGTCGTCAAGGAGGTCACCAAACTGAGCGAGCGCCGTACCCAAACCTCGTCCGAGGCGTTTCCGGACGATGCGCTGGCGTCGGTTCGGTCGGCCGTCGAGGCCGTCCCAGCAAGCGTCTTCGACGGTTCGACAAAACACACGGAGGTCGGCGGCTTCGATGCCGCGATCGCCGACGGGCTCTCGCAGTACGAGTACGAAGGGGACGCCGCCGGCGGCTACAACCCGAACTGCAAGCTCTGGTCGCATCAGGGGTTTAACTACAGCGTCGATCTCTACGACGCCGACGCCCGCATCGCCATCGAGGTCGAGAAGAGCGAGCGGAAGAACGTCAGCGACGACCTCCTCAAGTTCCAGAAAGGGTACCGCACCCAGAAGGACGGCCGGCCGAAGATCGAGTTCGGCTGTCTGGTGGTGCCAGTAAACTACCGGGGTCGGCATAACCTGTACCAGCACAGTCTGACCAAGCTTGACTTCATGAAGGGCGTCCTGTTCATCGACGACGTCGCCGTCATCGGCTATCGCGGATCGCGACCTGACTAACGCTGGCCACTCTTGCTGTTTATCGGCGCCGGGAGGCGTGCAGCGCGCGACCATGAGTGCTGCGTGACTCACCATGCCTGGTCCCGATCCGCACGACGACACGAGTCGCGACTACGAACGATTCGAGAAGGAACAGCTCGCCCAGGACCGCGACGCCGCCGGCGGCGACACGGCGGACGTCGACGACAGGACGGCCCAGAACCTGATCAACGACCTCGTCGACGCGGACATCGTCACTCCGGTTCCTGAAGACCACGTTCTGGTTCACGAGCCGAGCGGCACCACGTTCGACTCGTCGACGCAGCTGGCCGTCTTCCATCGCGGCTGGACGGCCGGCCGCGACGCCGACGGGGAGGACGAGTGATGCAGCAGACCCTCGTCGGCTGTGCGTTCTGCGACGCGCCGCCCGGTACCGAGACTGGCGCGGCCCACACCTGGGGCCAGGACGAGCGGGTCACCCACCCGATCTGCGTCGACTGCGCGATTCAGACAGAGCCGGATCCCGACGAACGCGATCACGTCGCCTGTGACGGCTGTGGGCTGGTCGTCGACACGCTCGCAGCGCTCACCCGGTTCCGGGTCGAACTGGGGTATCTGGAAGGCCCGTTACAGCTGTGCGCTCGCTGCAGTCCGGGTGGGCTCGCGACGTACTGGACGCGCGACCTCGAGGAGCACCTCGTCGCGACGCCGGTGGAGTGACCCAAACACTCTTTACTGATTCGCTGTAAACTGTAATCAAGACCGAATCGTGTCACGCACCTCAAACCGCGCCGACGGCGACATCGTCCAGGACTTCCTCTCGGTCGCCGATCTCCTCGAGGAGCCGCAGCTCGCCCAGCTGTACGCGTACCTCGCTCGGGAGGGGGAGGCGACCGTCCAGGACGTGATGGACGACCTCGAGCTCGCACAGGGAACCGCTTACAGCTACGTCAATCGGCTCGTCGACGCCGGCGTCGTCGACGTCACCGACGACGAGCAACCCCGGCGATACGCCGCCCGGGAGATCGACCTGACCGTGACGACCGCCGCCGGCGACCGCGAGTACACGATTACGCCGACGCTCATCGACGCCGTCGGCCGTCGCGAGACGGACGCCGACATCGACACCTACATCGACCGCCACGGCGTCGCCGGCCTCGCGACTGCGCTCACCTACGCGATTGCTCGGGAGCGTGGGGAAGTGACCCACCGGCTGATGGCGGAGGACCTCGACATCTCGCCGCTGGCTGCAGAGATGATCCTCCAGACGCTCCGGCCCGTCGTCCACGAGCACTACGACATCGAGGAAGCTGGAGCAGGACTCGACGAGTTGGATATCGACGACGGCGACGGCGCTGACGACGCGTGAGCCGGCTCCACATCGCCGACACCGGCCTGTTCGTCGCGATGGGACAACCCTCGAACAGTCGGTACCAGGCCGTTCGGCGGTTCGCTCGTCGGAACGACGTCGCTTTCGTCCTGCCCGAACGGGTGTACGAGGAGCTGACCGTCGACGAGTCCGACGTTGAAGCGCCACCTGTCGACGCCGCGATCGACGAGGGCTGGGCGACGGTTGCGGCGCCGCTGGAGTTCTCCGAGCCTGTCGTCTCGCGGGTGATGGACGGGGTCCAGCGGTACATCGCGAACGCCGATGACCGACCCGCCGACGAGGTCGAACGCGCGGACGCTGCCCTCGCCGCCCTCGCTGCTCAGCACCTCAGTGTGGGGACGGCGACCGAGGTCTACATCTACACGACCGATATCGCGGCCGGCGAGGGGGCCGAAACCGTCCTCGCGAGCGAGGGGTACGGGGACTCGGTGACGTTCGTGAACGGCTTCCGGTTCATCGAAGACCTGGTCGCCGGCGACAGCTGACCCTATTCGGGGTCAAGGTCACGAGCGTCGAGGTCGCCGGCGAGATACTGCTCTCCCGTTCGCGTGATATCGTAGACGCCGTTTCCGAGGTGGACGAGGAGGCCGTATTCGACCAGCGTTTTGCAGCGGGCATTGATGTGTTGGCGAGAGAAGCGCACTCGATCGCTGTCCGCCATTTCCTTTGGGGTATCGGGGCCGGCTTCGGAAAGATGCTCCAAAATGCGGTCATCGGCACGCGACATCCAGTCGGCGTCAAAGCGCATAATCGCTTCTGGTTGCGCCGACGCTATCCCGAACGCGCTACGTCAAGTAGCAAAGCGAACCGCTTCTATGGTTGACTCCCAATGTTTTAAATGCCTGCCGGCAATGTTCTGAACCGTATTGATGACTGCATCAGCACCGACCGCCCCCCGATCGTCGAGCGACCTGCTCGTTGAGATCATCGAGACATTGGAAGCGTGCGGTCTGGACCGCGACGACTATCAGTTACAGGACTGGGTCGACGTGGAGGCGCTGGAGCAGCTCCTCGCCTCATCACAGGATGATATCTCGGTCCGGTTTACTGTTCGGGACATACAGCTCCTCGCGACGCCCAACGGCATCCAAGTCATCGTGGAAGATGCTCCGGCGTCTGAACAGGCATAACCGGACCCAGAGACAGAAACGCAGCGAGCGACGCTCAGCATCGATGAGAGAATTGATGCTCAGTATCCATATCACGCCTATTAAGTGACTCATTCCGGTTATTGAATCTATATGGGAGGGTTGTATCGTGCGATAACGAGATGGTCGGTCGCCCTCGTGGGGTTTCTCCTCTTCGTGTGTTCGGTTGGTTGGGTGTTTTTCGATGGCGACGGTTTATTGATTGATTTTATTGAGGTCATTGCACCGGCCATCGTTGGGGTGGGACTCGTTATTGGCGGCGGCTGGCTCGCCCGAACGCACCGTGAGCCCAGAATCGGTCGGGTGACACTCTGGACGCTCAGTGGGGCGGTCACCGGCGTCGCTGTCAACATCTGGTACTCCTTCATCATCTCACTCGAACAGACGCCTGCTGGCGAGCCGATCGCTCTCAGTCTCAATGCTGCGGGGATTTTCATGGCGGCCGGCGCCCTCCTGGGCTACTACGCGACCGGCTTGAAAACCCGGGAACGGGAACTCGAACAGTCCGAATCGCGATTCCGTGCGTTGACGGAGAGTTCCTCGTTTGCCGTCGTCACTATCGACGAGACGAGTACGATTCGATATGCCAACGACGCTGTCGAAGAACTCTTCGGATACACGCGTTCAGAGGTCTTCGGTGAGCCGCTGACGATGCTGATGCCCGAACAGTTTCAAGACTCGCATCTGAATGGCGTGGCGCAGTACCTTTCGGAGGGAACCCGGACTATCGACTGGGACGGTATCGAACTGCGTGGACGTCGGGCTGATGGCGAGGAGTTCCCGATCGAGATTAGCTTTGGGGAGTATGCCGTCGACGACGACCATCTCTTCACTGGTGTTATCCACGAGATCTCGGACCGGAAGAGAGCGGAGCAGCAACTTCGTACTCACACGTCGAAAGTGACGCAGCTCCACGAACTTGCCACCGATATCAACGCGGCCGACTCCTCGGCGGCGATCCACCACCGGGCTGCTGACGGGGCTGTCGAGCTGTTCGATGCAGATCTCGCCCGTGTGTCTGCTGTTGAAGGTGAGCAGCTGGTTCCTGTCGCCCAATCAGGTCCGGATGAGGTCGATGACTGTAACCCTGTGCCCACGTCCTTTGGATATGCCGGGGAGAGCTACGAATCTGGCACAGTACTCCGAGTCGACGATCTCGGTGACACTCGGTCTGCGAGTTCATCGGCAGTCCGTGATGGCGGCACACAACCTGAGTCGCGGGCGGCTACCGAACCCAATGCGTTGTTGAGTATTCCGCTGGGCGAGTACGGCGTCCTGCAAGTGTTTGCGTCGGAACCACGGGGGTTCGCCGACCGTGATGCGGAAGTCGCGGAGATGCTGGCGACCCACGTTGTGACGGCCCTTGACCGACTGTCCGCGGAGGCGACGATCCGCCGCGAGCGTGACCGTCTTGAGGAGTTCGCCAGTATCCTCTCGCACGATCTGCGAAACCCATTGAACGTGGCTCAGGGGCGGCTCGAATTCATAAAGAGTGGCGGCGAGGGCGAGCATCTCCCGGCTATTGAGCGGGCGTTGGACCGTATGGAACGACTCATCGAGGATATGCTGACGCTCGCTCGCGAAGGCGCTGCCGTCGGCGAAACGGAGCGTGTCGCGCTTCGGGCGGTTGCTAACCGGGGATGGAACAACATCGCAACTGACTCTGCCGCCCTCGAGATCGAGTCAAGTGTTCAGATCGACGCGGATGACAGCCGGCTCAACCAGCTATTTGAAAACCTGTACCGGAATGCCATCGAACACGGCGGCAATGCAGTCACAATTCACGTCGGGACCCTCGAAAATGGCTTCTACATCGAGGATACCGGGCCGGGGATTCCAGAAAGTGAACGAGATGATGTCTTCGAGAGTGGGTATACGACCAATCAAGACGGCACAGGGTTCGGGCTCGCGATTGTCAAGCGGATCGTGGAGGCTCACGGGTGGGAGATTACTGTTACAACCGGCCGCGATGGTGGCGCCCGCTTCGAGATTTCTGGTGTGTAGTCTGCAACGACGCCGCTCTAAGAGCGACTGGTCTTCAAAATGGTCGCGGCTCGTGGACTATTCTTTGAAATAGGCGATAACGGCACCGCCACCGACCACAGCGGCGATGCCAACCAGCACGAGCTGTGAACCCGCTTGGACAGCCTCCACGAAGGCGGAGAAGGTTCCGGCCTGTGTGAAAGCGAAGATAATGACAGCAATCCCGAGCCCTGCTGCAACGTACCCCAAGATATCCAGATTATTTTCTTCAGTCATCCTGCTGGCCATTTACGGTAATAGGGGTTTAAATCTTCCCGGTGATCGACTAATCCGGATAGCCTTCCGGCCCTCCTATTCGATTCCCAGAATCATCGCAACCAGCGCCAGCAGAAACAGCCCGGCAACGAGCGTCGCTTCGAGCCACGAAAACGCGGAAGAGGCCGCTAATCCCGCTTGAAGATCACTCGCCGCACCGATGAGTGCGCCCCCAATGAGAAGGAGTACGAACAGCCCGCCCACCAACCGGATGTCAATCTGGCCACGGTGACTGGATGCTGCCCCATCTGTCTCTCCCCATGTGCGGAGCGAGTTCCCTGTCAGTCGCCAATAGACGACGTGTTCAGTGACAATCGTGGCAAATTGCGTCCCACCACCAACGACCCATGCTGCACCCCCACCTGCTGCGATCCCGTATCCCCACACGAGGAGCATCTCGGCGAACGGGTCGACCGGCGTTGCAGCGAGTGCTGTGCTCAAGCTCGTGAAGATGATGGCGAATCCGGTGAGGAGAATGTACATTCCCAATCGGCGCGTCATCGCAAATTGATCCCGGATTTGGTCGAAGGCGTGAACAAGGCGGTCAATTTCGGGCGGGACAACATCTCGCCGTTCATCCGGATGGAGGTCCCACACGAGAACGCCACCGATTTTCTGTGACTGGACTCGGTTCTCGAGTTCGAGCTCGTCTAAGCGGTTCTCGACGCCCTGTCGAGACATATCTACTGCGTCAGCGATATCCTGCGTTCCCATCGCGATACGGTCGTTCTCACGAAGGACATTCAGGATCTGCTCATCTGGAACCTCCTTCCGGTCATTCGTCGAAACAAGGTCGACGAGGAGCGAGCGTAATGTCATACAACCTCCGAGATGACGGCACCGGCTGCAGCTGCAGCGGCCGTGACGAGGACAACGATACCGACGAGGACGTAGACGATCCCCCAGAAGCTGAGATCGATCAGCCCCGTCGTACCCAGCGCGCTTCCGAACAGGAGGAAAATGAATCCCCCGCACACTAGCGCGATTGCGCCCTCGGCGGCATCAAGCAGGTCACTCATCTGGACATCACCCTGTTCTGATTCGAGTCCGTTAGTCGCATCGTTCAGTACCACGTACATTCCGGGGGTACAAAGGTCATAACGACCGTTTTCGTGATTTCACGGTCTGGATTGGACTGGGGATAGACGAAGTGGCTCTTTGCCCCTGCAAACAGCGTGTTGGCCCAGAGCAAATCGCACGAAAGCAGCGCAATAGACGGTTCACCACTCATTGATGAAAGCCCTCGGCCGCTCGACGTCCCGCGACCGCCGCTGCGCGCCACGTCCCTGCGGTGCTTGCGGGGTCGGGGAACGGCCGAGACGGCCTCGCCCTCTTGAATCCACCAGGACAGTGGATGGCCGGCCGACCGGCGTGGTCGGCGGATAGTGTGTTCGAACGGCCCGGCCCGCTCGCCGCGGTGGCGCTCTGGTTGCAAATGTTACGAGTGCTATCAGATGGGATGTGATTTTACGCTAGTTTGCGGGCAGACGTCCCCTACGCCCCACACAGTAAGCGAATAGCGTTTGTTCTCCCAGTACGAACGCGGAAGGAGTCGATTTGGGCGGATGCTGTCACGATGGACGGCACGTATTTCTCTGTGGCTATTATCGGGTCATCCACTCGACATCGGTCACCAGGATCCGTGCCCCTCCATCAGCACTTTCGGCAATGGAAATTGTCCAGTCATGGGCGCGAGCGATACTGGCGACTATGGCAAGCCCAAAGCCGGTGTTGTCAGCCGCTGTTGAGAATCCCCTCTCGAGCACGTCATCACGATCTTCTTCGGGGATGCCCGGGCCGTCATCCTCTACGTAGAATCCATTTTCAAGCTCACCCACGGTTATCGTTACAGTTGTCCCACCGTGCTCAACGGCATTCCGAAACAAATTCTCGAACAGTCGTTGGAGTTGTCCGGTATCAGCAGCGATTACTCCGTCGAGATTCGCAACAAGCGTCCCCTCATTCGTCTCAACGTGGTCCCAGCTTTGATTGACGACTGACTCAATTTCGACGGGTTGCCGATCGACAGTGAATTGCTGCGTCTGTGCCAAATCGAGAATATTCTCAATCAGGGTCGCCATTCGATTGTGCGCGTCTCTTACCATCTCAAGGTGGGCAAGATCACCATCTCGCTGGGCCAATTCGAGACGTCCTTGCGCAACATTCAGCGGATTCCGTAGGTCGTGGGAGACCATCGAGGCAAATTCGTCAAGACGCTCGTTTTGCTGTCGTAACTGCAGCGTTTTTTGCTGTAACTGACGTCGTTGGGTAAGAGAAAGTCCATAGTAATGACCGTAGATAAGCCCGAACAGCGCACCACCTAACATCATCTCAGTAATGAGGATCAGTGGATCGGCCATCCTCACACCAAGCGTTCGCTGTCCCCAAATGATGCTCGCCGCGGTGAGTGCAAACAACATGGCCAACAGGACGCTCCCAATCGAACTCGTAATAAGTAATGTGTCTCCGAGATGATGGTTGTAATATCGAGAAATATACAGCAGAAGGACGGCCGTGACGAACGGTGGAAAGAGCGTTCCAACCCCGATGAATACCACCGACGAAGAGTCACTACTTAGCAGCGTACGAATCCCAACAACGGGGCCGACAAGGGAGAGTATTATGAGAATACCAGTTCCTACCTGCCGGGGCCTGTCAAAGAATTCGTTATGCTTCACTATGCTATTCGTGAGATATGACTCTAGTCACATAAGGATAATAGTTTCGTGCACCCCGAAGGACTGGATTTCAACTCATTTCAGAGTCTCAGAACCAACTCAACAGCAAATAGCGTCCGTGTGACCGGCTCCACCGGAAAGCACTGACTTGCAGATTCTTCCGATCAGCCCCCTCATTACGATGGTGTCCAAAGTACAGCTCCGAAAACTCACCAGCAGCTCCTGTGTAGGGCACTGGTTCAGTGGAGATAGCATCCCGGATGGTCTGCTTGGTCGCCAGTCATCTTTTTTCGCTGTGTACGTGACGGCCCGCCCCGCTCGCCGCTGCCGCCCTCCGCGTCGCTCGCGACCGACCATTGATTGTCACCTAAGAGAGATTATGACGACGAGGTTCGAGAGATTCGATCTGCGAAATAGCTATGAGCAAAATCCAACAGCGCCTCATCAACATCCGGATCATGACGTTCGGTTCGGAAATGGAAGATCTGATTGCGGATATCCCCGACCTCATTGATTAGGCGACGAACAAAGTCGCCGTTCTCCTCAAAATACGGCTCAAACTGACGCCAATTCTGACACATGAACTGTGGATAATGGCCGAAACTACAGTCCGTCAGCCCCTCTGGCGTCCGGATATCCTGATCCTGGTAGAAGTCTTGCAGTTCAGTATCGAGATCATCAGGGAACGCTTCTTGGAGGAGCGTTCTAATCGCGATTTCGATGTCCTCAATCATCAGAAAGGGTTCGATTGAGTCCCGGAGATAATGAAGAAGATCGTAATTCGTGAGAATCTGTAACGACTCTTGATCGGGGTCGTCAACCAGTACATACGGATCTTCGGCCAACAAATCAAAGAGGACAACGAGATCTGCCGTGGGCTCCACCACGGGTTCGACATCTTCGATAGCGATCTGAACTGTTCGCCCGGGGAGGTTCTTATCAGCACCCAGCTTGCGTAGTATCGACAGTACCTGAGAGATTGATCGATAGGACACCATGCCAATCAATTTCCCGTCACGTTCGACGCCCAATTGAGAGTAGTCGTTCTCGAACATTATCTCAATCGCAGAAATTAGGTTGTCCTGAGAATCGACCGAGGCAAGGTCGTAGCTTGGGACATCAGCTACGGTTCGAACCATACATCGTTGAGGACGTGCGTCGCTATTGAAACCCCGTGTAGACAACCTTGGGGAAACGAATTCGTCCGGATACTCTGCGTTGTTTTTGAGCGCCTGCAAAGGGTGCAGGCGTGTTCGGTCGTGCCTGCCCAGCACAGGTGGTTCGAGATGCGACACAACCACCAGCAACAGGTGTACCGTCAGCCGGAGGGGAGATGACCAATGTCGGTTAAACTGAACGATATTGAGGAGGCTGAAGTCGAGCTGGAGGAGTGGTTGGTTGACCAGACAGAGAACGGCGTCCCGGAGATCGTCCTGATAGGGCTCCTTCGGGACTACGCGGACGACATCGAACACCTCGGCTACGTGCCGCGGATGTGGGGTGAGTCAGAGCGATGAGACGAACCAATACCTTCGAGGTCGTCCCGCAATCAGAGCGAGCCGACATCGTCCTTCGACGGCTCCTCGATGCGTCAGCGAGCCTCTGGAACCAGCTGACGTATGCCCGCCGGCAGCAGTTCTTCGCCGGTGGGGAGCGTCTGGGATTGTGAGAATTACTACGAAGAGTACGTCGATGTGTTGGGGTCGGCGACGACCCAGCAGGTCACCCGCGTTAACGACGCCGCTTGGCGGTCGGTCTTCGAGACGGTCGAGGAGGCCGACCAGGAGGTCAGCCCGCCGGGCTACTGGGGGAACCAAGCCGACGGACGCGACCTGCGGACCTACATTCGCAACGACGCCTACACGATCAGCTGGGGCGAGCGCTCCCGGCTCGAAGTGCCCATCGGCAGCCAGCTCAAAGACGAGTACGGCTTCGGTCAGTTCGAACGGCTCCGGGTTGCCGTCCGCGGTGAACCGCACTGGCAGGGCGAGCAGGGCCGCCTCCACCTCACCTACGACGACGTCGACGAGACGTATCGGGCCCATCAGCCGGTAACGGTCTCCGAGACTGAACAGGCGACGTCAACCGGGACGGACGCCGCCGCGCTCGATATCGGTGCGAACGTCCTCGTGGCGTGTACGACGACTGCGGGCCACCAGTATTGGTACAGCGGCCAGGAGCCGTTCCGGCAGTTCCGTGAGACGACGGAGCGCATCGCCGACGCCAAAGCGAAGCTGCCGGCGGGACAGCAGACCAGCAATCGAATCCAGCGGTTCTATCGGAAGCGCTCGCGCCAGCGCGACCACGCCGTAAACGCGCTCCTTCGTGATCTGGTCAAGCGACTCCACGACGACGGCGTCGAAACCATCTATCACGGCGACCTCACCGGCGTCCTCGGCGAGTTCTGGTCCGTCGAGGCCAAACTCAAAGTGCGCACCTTCTGGGCGCATCGGCAGTGTCTCAATCAACTCGCGAACGTCTGCGAGGAGTACGGCATCGAGGTGGCGTCGCTCTCCGAGGCGTGGACCTCCCAGACGTGTCCGGAGTGTGGCGAACGCGAACGAACGCGCCGGCATCGCGAGACGCTGCGGTGTCCGTGTGGCTTCGACGGGCATACCGACCTCGTCGCATCGCGGACGCTGCTCGAACAGGCGACAAATACCGAGGTCAGGCCGACGGCACGGCCCGTGCGGTTCCAGTGGGACGACCACCAGTGGTACTCCGTCAAGGAGGCTGTGGTGGCCCCAACGAATAGCGCACAGACTCGCAAGGTGCCGCCGTGGTGTTGCCGTGACACCAGCGAGCGGACGCTCCGTGTACGCGGAGTGGATGTCGATCCGCTGGTCGCTCGCTTTTCCAGCTGCTAGCGCTTTCAGTAATGCTCTAACTGTTGTCGGTGGAATGGGGGGTTATGTGGGTAGACATTCTCGTGGTCGCGGTCAGTTTGATCGGCTCTTTCCTGATTTCGATGTATACGGTCAACAGTAGAATCGACAAGGAACGGGGGCGTGAGATCGAGCGGTGGTACGTGGATGCGGGTGTGCAAGCGGATTTAGCCAGGAAGGAATACTCGAATGAAGTTCTCAGTGAGAACTCGACCGGGAACGACACGGTGGAGGTTCTCAGAGAACGAGCTGACGAGCTCCAGCAACACGCAGCTGAGGGTCGATATCTTGGGGTGGACGAGTCGATCTGGTCCGCTCTCAGAGATATCGGGATGAACTACCGCTGGATGGCCTCCGAAATAGAGGCTGACGAAACAACGGACTGGTCGGAGCTGACGGACCTCGAAGACGAAATGTGGGATTTGACGGCGAAAGTATCTGAGAGTATCCCGTCCGAAACAGAGTACTCGGCGGCGCGGAACGATTGGTGGCCGTTCTGGTAGCCACAAGGCGGAAGAGCAATTTTGAGTCAGGGGCCGTTTATTGAGCTGACAATACCCGCTATCGGCTTGCCGGTGTGTACGATACGGCTCGCACCGCTCGCCGCATTCCGCCCTCCGCGTCGCTCGCGACCGACCATTCCGGGCGGTCTGCCTGCAGTAGCGGGCGGACTGCCGGGCTAAAATGAATGTGCCCTCGACGCCAGCGGGAAAGCGCGGGGGGCTGCGCGGCATGGCTGCTCACCCCCCACGCTTTCTCCGCTGGTCGCTCGCTCCGGGCGGGTCGGCGCGCGGTGCTGGTTGGGGTCACCGCATGCAGGCGCGCTCTCGCTCGCGCCCGGTAGGGCGCTCGCGAAGGCGCGAGCGAGAGCGCGCAGATGGTTCTGTCGGTCGTTGTCGTCGGAAAACCGCGATGTGGTAGCATCGCGGAGTCGGCGCGTGAGCGCCTTCGTCGGAAATCACCTTGTGAGTGATTCCAATGTCTAGTAACAACGCTAGCGGAAAGGTCGTTTCGGTCGATGAACAGGCATTCGAGAAAGCTGGCGGTCAGGCGGTCGATGAAGACGGCTTCCCGGTCGTCGACGAGACGCCGGAGTTCGAGGCGGCGGTCGAGCAGGAGACGCAGGCGAAGGTGGATGCGAACCACCCTGATGGAATCGCGGACACGAGCGAGGACCGGATTCACGGTGTCACCCTCGAACAGGAGGAGCGCATTCGGGCGCGGGAAGCCGAACTGGAGCGCATCAGTGCCCAGGCCGAGCTGGGAACGCAGGACGGTCGTGAGCAGCGCACGCGAGAGGTCGTCAGCGAGCAGTGTGGTCGTGACGAGCCGGCGCCGGCGGAGCGCACGGATCCCCGAGAGAAGCTGACGCAAGAGGAACTCGCGGCGGTCAACGAGCAGGCGATGCGGATCAGCGACGAAGTGCAGGGCGGCTGGTCGAGAGCGGTCGTCGCGAAGCAGCTGGCTGAGAAGGTGCAGCGCGGGCGGGACGTCACGAAGGCGGTGCTGGAGACCCTCGAGGAGTTGAAGGCGGCGCCGGGGGCGATCGTGCCCATCGCGGACGTGCCGGACGTCCCGGTCGGTGAGGTGACGGTCGAAGGTGAGATAATCGAACTCTGGTCTCCCAGTAGTAGCGCGATTCAACAAGTCGGGCTGATAGCAGATGACAGCGGGAAAATCAAGTTCACCTGCTGGGAGAAATCGGGGCAGACGGTGGTGCGTGAAGGTCAGACAGTACGGTTCCGGGCAGCAGCCAAGAACTGGTACGAAGGTCGGTGCTCAATCGCGCTGACCGGGTGGTCGCGGATCGAGTTCCCGGAGCGCGGTCGGTGGTGGGAAGAGTAGCCAGCTGACACAGCCTTCTTTTTTGCTGTGTGCCGGACCGACCCATACCCCACCGCCCCGCCCACCGCTCCGTGCTCGCTTCGCTGCGCGCGCAGCCACGACCTCGCTCACCAGTCCAACATTTATCCGGCAAACCGAGGGAAGGAGTGGTCGACTCGGACAAGTTGATCGGGCCCCCAGAAGGGTGCGGGCGTACGAGCGCTCCGGGTAGGACAGATGACGGGTGAACGTGACCTAACCTGCGATGTCTGTGGAAAGTCCTTCGACACCAAGGACGCGCTGGGCGGCCACAACAGTAGCCACAGCCGCCGTATCTCAGACACCCAGTTACTGACCGAGATAGACTGGCTCGTCGACGACCTGGGTCGTTCTCCAACAACTACAGAGATGAATGAGCTGGGAGCATATTCAGCTGGAACGTACAAAAACCGATTTGGCAGCTGGGCAGAGGCACTCCAGGAAGCGGGATACGAACCGGTGAAGCAACACCGGGTATCCAAAGACGCACTCATCGACGAAATCAGGCGGCTCGCAACGGAGTACGGAACGCCGCCAACGGCGGCCGACATGCGCTCGGAGGGCGAGTTCACGGTCACAATCGCGCAGAATCGCTTCGGGAGCTGGAACGAAGCGCTGGAGGCAGCTGGGTACGACCCCAACCATCGGCATCGGATTTCGGATGCAGAATTACTCGAAGGGATCCATCGGCTTGCCGACGAACTAGGGAAGATCCCCACAGCGCAGGAGATGAAAGACCACGGAGAGTTCTCGCATCGACCCTACTTTACTCGCTGGGATGGCTGGCAAGCTGCGATCCGAGCAGCTGGCTACGAACCGGTCGGCCGTCCAGCCGGCCAAGACCACCACAACTGGAAAGAACAGCCAGTCCACGAGTGGCGCGAGTACGGGGACAACTGGGAAGAACAACGTCAGAAAGCGCTTAAACGCGACGACTATACCTGTCAAACGCCGGGCTGTGAGTGGACGCAGGAGGCGCATCTCGAGACATTCACGAGAGGACTCCACGTGCATCATATCCGACCGCTAAGCGCCTTCGGCGACGACGAAAGTGAGGTGGATTTCGAGCGGGCCAATCGGCTGGATAACCTCGTTACGGTGTGCGCCGAGCACCATCATCTCTGGGAGCGGGCATCTCCACTCCGACTCGATACGCGGTAAGCCACAAAGCGGTCCCAGCTGCCCCCAGTCAAGGACGGAAGGTGAGAGTCTATCGCCGGACCAGCCCAAGCCCCACCACCCCACCCTCCGCTCCCGGCCTCCCTACGGTCGGCCGGCAGCCACAACCGGAGTCACAGGCTTCAAGAGTGGCATATCGAGGAGCAAGACCGCTGTCGCGATGGAGTCTGTTTGTGTCCCCCATGAAGGCGCGGAGGCACCCAGAACGTGCCCCCGAGTACCGGTATCCGAGGAACGCAGTCTTACGGACCTAGAACGGCTTCGGATTTACCTCTGCGAAGCCCGACACACGACAGACTCACCGATAGTGGAAGTACATTTAGACACCGTGCTGGACGCCTAGAACGACCTGACGTCAACACCCTCGCGGGAGTGCCCCGTCTGTGGGAAAGTCGGATTGACAGAGCGAATACGCAGCATAAGTGTGGATCGAAGGCCGGCGAAACCTGAAAGGGGGCAGAGGAGTTGTAACTTTTAATCAGTTCGTCTGATTTTCAAACTCCAATTTCAGTATATGGTTATCTTTTATCTGGGTGCTGGCAGATTTGTAGCTATGACCGGTGACGATGGACGTGTCTTTCTCTCTGATGAGCCGATAGAGTCGGCAAACCAAGATCGGTTCGAGCATCAAGAGTACGTCGACGCACTTGAACAGATACTGGAGAACGCAGAGCCACGATGGAACATCGGTGTATTCGGGAAGTGGGGGACGGGCAAGAGCTCAATAATCAACCTCCTGTTCGACCGACTGAGTGACAATCCCAAGTTTGAGAACACTGTCTGTGTAGAATTCGATGCATGGACACACGCGGAAGAGTCGATTCGGACAGACCTGCTTCTCGGTATCGACCACGAGCTCGGTGAGAAGACAGACACGAAAGTCGATAGTGAGTACGGTATTCTCGGAGAGGACTACATCACAGAGGAACTCTACGACATTACGGAAGATACCAGTAGCGATGACCCAGATCTGCGTGAGTATGCACAGCAACTCCTCACCCAATCGAAGTTCGTAACGGCGATTGTCGCGATAACCGCAGTAATCCTGATAACAGGGGTAGTCATCAATGCCCTGAACGCTTTCGGTATCTTCACTCCGGGCCAGGATCTAATGGGGACAGCTAATAGCATCCTCCAGATTGCGATCTTGCCTCTGTTCCTCAGTCTCTTCATCTTCATGGCGAAGCAGGTCGAGGACGCGACATCGACCCTTCGTCAGCGGTATCCACGTAATGATTGGTCCGGTGCGTATGAGCAGCTTTTCGACGAAATGCTGGACGAGCTGATGGAAAAGACAGAGTACGAACAGATCATCATCTCCGTCGACAATCTGGACCGGTGCGAGAGCGACACCGTCTACGATGTCCTGGTCTCACTCAAGACGTTCATGGGCAACGACCGCTGCCTCTATATTATTCCCTGCGACGACGAGGCGCTTCTCAGCCACATCCAGTCTATCGACCGAGGGGAATACTTCGAAGAGAACGAAAATGAGCGGGAGTTCCTACGGAAACTCTTCCAAGCCCACGTCCGTATTCCGCCGTTCACCAGTGACGCTATCTCCGATTATGCTGCTGAACTAAACGATCAACTCAAGGACAGTTACGATGAGGAGGTTCTCTCGGTCATCACGAAAGCATACGTCCGAAACCCGCGCCGTATAAAACAGGCACTCAACCGTCTGACGACGCTACGGATGTTGGCCGAGGAAATAGAGGACACTCAACGAATGCGTGAAGGAGTGATTACCGGCAACCTCCCGTTCTTGGCGAAGATCTCAATACTGCAGGAGGACTTTCCAGAGTTCTATCGGTCCCTACAAGCGAACCCACGTCTACTTGAGGAGTTCAATGACTACTTCGCCGGTCGTGTGATGGACCCGGAACGAGAGGAAGAACTGGCATCACATTTCGAGCCAACACAAGACGGGAACGGAAAGTCCGTGGAGGGGCTTCGAGAGTTTCTGTCATCTACACGATATATCACTGACAATAACCCACGCCGATTCATCTATCTGAGCGAGCCACCGTACACGCTAACACTTGAAGACGGTGACCGCTTCGTCGAAGATCTACGTGCGCGACAGGTCGATAAGGTTCGCGACGAACTGAATGCCCTATTTGAAGACGAGGGTGACTTCGGGCCATACCGCGAGGCAATTGACGATACGCTTGACGAGTGGAGTCATCTTGATTCCGAGCTCTTCAACATCATCGAGGGGTTGATGGAGGTATTCGATGCTCTGGATGACGACGCCCAGACTCAGGTATCCCGAATGGTAAGTGAGTACCTGGTCTCCGTAGACAGGCGGCACTTCTTGGAAGATTTGGATCCCAGCATCTCGTTCCCGATGATACTCAAAATGCAACCACGTGACTCGCGGGTGCTCTTTGGGGCATATGGTGAACTGGTCGCTGATTCAGAAACCCTTCAGGAGAATATCCTTGATGCGTTCGTTAAACACGCCGAAGGAATTCCGGAGTCTGCGAAACGACCCCTGACCGAGAGTCTTGTTCAGCTACGTGAGAACCAGCAGGAAGACGTGTTCAAAACGGCGCTCGACAAAATTCACAGTTCGGCAGCCGCACGGGACAAATTCGCCACCACGAAGCTGCTGACGGAGGCCATCAAGCTGATTGAGTTGGGTAATAACGAACGTCAGTTTGAGAACGAGGACTACTACCAGAAGTTCGACTCGGATGCATCTACTGAGGCCCGAGGTACGTTCATCGAAAAATTGCTTGATCTCCGGAACGAAGTTGAAGATAACAATATCAACCATATCAACGACAGTATTTCGAATATCCTCCTCAAGATCGAATCTGACCTACCACGTCAAACTGCGAGTCATCTCTACAACGAATTCCACGGGATGGTAAATGCCCCGAGTAATAATGAGAAGAATCTGGTTGAGACGCTCTTCTATCACTATGACACTCTCTCGTCGAGTGACCAGAACCGATTCCGTCAGGAATGTATGAAGCAGATTCAGAACTGGGGTGGAACCGGACAGCAGTATCTGAAGTGGGCTCAACAATACGATGTGCCCCTGCTTGATTCAGAAGACGCAGTGACGGCAGCACTGGACCCGTTCCCGGACCAGAATACGAACACGGGGCTCCTCACCAACACAGTCTTAACGCTGATACCTAAGGAGTTCGACGAAGAACTGACCTCGCCGAAGTTGATTGAGATCTTGGACAACAACGATGACTCTCGTGCACAGCTTGGTGCAGAGATGTTTTCCACCGCACCAAAGCGATTCGAGAGTGTTCAAGACAAGGTAGTCAGTACATGTCTTAAAAAAGTAAACAAGACAAACGACACGAGCAGTAAACAGATCTATCTGACTGCTGTTGCCGAAGTGTTTACTGACCTTACCGACAGTGATCAGGAACTGTTCCTCAGTCGGCTAACCGACCTTGCGCGTGGGAACAATAAGGACAAGCAAGCGTTCTACCGTGTATGGAATGAAGTCAAATCAAACCTAACGTCTAATCATCGTCGCAAGGTGGGTCAAAACGTACTCTCCATTCTGGAAGACGAAGTGAGTGACCAGAATCAACAGGTTCCGACTGATAACTTGGTCAAAGTTCTCCAATCGGTGACCGACGACCTCGCTACAAACGCGCACGAAGAGTTCATTCAACGGCTGAGTGATAAACTGACAGATGGAAACGTCGGATGGCAACAGAAACAGGACATCGTGGGCCAACTTGCCGCATTCGACGACCTCGCCGGGCAGGAGGATCTGGTCCTAACTCGTATCGAAGGAATGTTGAAACAGAACTCGCAGAACCAGCTCCACCAGACCACCAAAAAGAAGCTTGCTACCCTTGAGGAGCACGACGGAATAGATGAAACCAAAATTGAAGAAATCCGGGAGCACCATCTGAAATTGTAATCTAGTACGGAAATTCGGCTCATCCACCAAAACCAAACAGTACACCTAAGAGGACAAGAACGACCTGACCAAATCCAGTTATTGCCAAGTATACTGCAAAGCGATTTGGACGCCACCACTGTGCTCTTCCATAGACAAATCCGATATTCTCGAAGATATAGGATAGGTTCCGTATGGCTACGGTGAAGAATACTGCAGCACCGTTAATGAGGAATTTTTGGAGCGGTCCATCTCCGGGTAGCATTCCGAGGAATATAGACAAGTCCCCGACAAAGGGGAGCATCTTGATTGTTTTTGCGATATATTCCATCCACTCCGGTGGGACGAGGTCCCCCTCGATTGATGAGTTAATTGCGCCGGTGAAACCGAAATACTCCACAGCCAGTACGAAGGTAATTAGGAGAATCACAGTCCCGAAGTAGAAGAAGAATCCACGTGTTAGCCACCGAACGGTCCTCCTTTCAGCCTCAGGAAGAAGATCAGATGGTGGTTTCTCTATGGAATCTTTCTCCTTCTCAGCGCTTTCAAACGGAGGCGTATGTTCTCTCCACGATGTCTGCATCACATGGCGTAGCCAGAAGAGCAAACGAAGGAAGTAGACAGCCGCAACTGCCACGAAAAGGGCGATAGAGAGCCACACAAGCAGATCGCCGATATCGTCTCGCCAGAAAGAATAATATCCGAATTCATCACCAGTTCCGTGTATCTTGTCGTACAGCGTGATATAAAGTAAACCACTCAGTGCTGGGAGAGCGACTATTACTGTCAGGCCAGAGATTCCTGCAAATAAGCGATAGAACTGATAAAGTCGATCTTGGATATCAGAATTAGATATTATTCCATAATATTCCACCATACTAGAATGATTAGTTCTGAAGCGACCAGTTCGTTTCTTCTAATTCTAGATTATCACAGTGTTCGCAACAGAGGATGCGGTGACCGTTCACTTCTCGCCCATTATCTGCCGCTTGTACGTCCTTATTTGGACGATAGTACCGCCCCTTACTTGCCAGACCGAATGGGTGTCCACAATCCGGACACGTGTAGTCTGACTTGAATTGCAGGTACGCCAGTGGGGTGAATAGAAGTATCACTGCAGGGAGAATAGAGATGATTGCGGTTCCCATATCGATCGAAAGTGGTGACAATTGCGCAATTGTAGTCATATAGTTCTGGTTTGGCCAAGAGGTCCCAATCACCTCAGCGAAAATGAGAAAGAGCCACATCCCACCGATAGTTGAGATAGCAAAAAGAAGGAGCATAATTCTCTGTCTGGTGACGTACTGAGACTTGAGCGCAATCGAGGACAACCAATTGAACCCCCTCAAAACTGACCGATAATTCTTGAAAGTGTTGTCCTGATAACTCCGCCAATCCGGACTACTTCGCATTTCTTCTGCTATCTCTTTATTAGTCAACTCTGACCACTTCCGTCCACCATCCGATTTTTCGGGCATAGTCTGTGTCGTTACGTTCTTGTGTTGGATAACTTGGAATTTCGTCCCTTCCGCTGGTTTCTCTAAGTACTGTTGAACCGTGAGCATCGTCCCAATGAAAGAGAGAGGGAATGAAATGAGCGACGTGGCCCCAAGATCGAAGACAGTGTGGAGTATGAACGTCAGGAAAACAGCAAAGACGACAGCGATTACGATTGCTGACGACAGAGCAGCTGTCCGTCGGTTAATCATGCCTTATAAAGAAAATATGAGCGGACAACCATTAATCAACCGCCCCAACCATAGCAGATAGCAGAAGTAGCCGAGCCTGTCGTGGTTTCTATTTTACCCCTCAATGGGTGAGGGGCTCGCTGTACTGGCGGGTTCCCTGAACACGGTGAAAACGATGGCAACCAGAGATATCTACGAGAGCGGATTCGACGAAGACGTCCGAACGGAATCGAGTGCGAACCAGTGTCCCGAGTGCGACGGCCGGGTCACCACGAACGCGGTCGAAACGGTCTGCGAGGACTGTGGGCTGGTCATCGACGAACAGCGTATCGATCACGGGCCGGAGTGGCGGGCGTACGACGACGAGGAGTGTGAACGAACGGGCGCTCCACTCACTGCCGCTCGCCACGATCGCGGCCTGTCGACGGAAATCGGTCGCGGCACCGACGCGAAGGGGAACCAGATCTCTGGGCAGAAGCGACGGCGACTCGCGCGGATGCGCCGTGAGCAGACTCGGGGTCGCTGGCGGTCGAAAGCGGAACGGAATCTCGCACACGGGCTGGGCGAGGTGCGTCGGTTGACGAGTGCCCTCGAGCTCTCCGATTCGGTTCGCGACCAGGCGTGTCAGCTCTTCCGGAGCGCCCAGAACGAGGATCTGCTTCGTGGCAGATCCATCGAGGCCATCGCCGCGGCCAGCGTCTACGGGGCCTGCCGGTGCAACGGCCTCTCGCGGTTAGTGGACGACGTCAGCGAGATGGCCCGCGTCGCGGAGTCACGAGTCACGAACGCGTACAAAACGCTGAACGAAGAGCTGGGCCTCCCCGCTGAGCCCGTCTCCCCCAGCATGTTCGTGCCGCGGCTCGCCTCGGACCTCGAGTGTCCGGACGAGATCCGACAGCGGGCCCGAGCCCTCGCGGAACAGGCCGAGGAGCGCGGCGTCACGACGGGCGTCCATCCGGCCGGATTCGCAGCGGCCTGCCTCTACAAGGCCGGTCGCGAAGAGGGCCGATGGTTGACGCAATCCGAGGCCGCGGACGTGGCGAACGCCTCGAAGGCGACTGTTCGGGCACACCGGGATACGTTGGAGGAACGGGTCGCCTGAGGCAGTCCACTATCTCTCCGTCTGTACTGCACATCGTTCTATCCACGCTACGATTTAAACACGAAGACGAGCCATGTTCTCTGTAGACTGCTCTATGAACGGTCGTTACTCCGACTTTGAGGAACTGCGGCCGACTGGCGAGGCGTCCCACATTCCAGACACGAGGTTGGACGACGGCTGTGAGGGTGCCCCCCGGCGGCAACGCGTCGCGACGAACTCTGGTGGCTACCCTGATGCGCCGACGGCCGCCGATGGCGAGTGCCGGTCCTGTGGGGCGTCAGTCCCAGACGGCCAGACGAAATGCCGGTTCTGTCTCACCAACCATCTCGGAAGTGACGCCACTAGCACGAACGAGACAGCGTCGACGACGTTCCTCGGCATCGTCCACCTGGTCGTCGAGTCGACCACGTTCTATGGCGCCGTCGCGAAGGGCGGCGCCGCGGCGAACCTCCTCTCTGCCAACGAGGCGGAGCCGGCCGTCGACGACTACACGCTCATCTACGATCTCGACGAGGCGCCGGCGCGCCAGCTGGCCGAGCAGTGGCCCTCACTCCCCGACGCGGTACAGGTGGCGTCAGAGGAAGGAGAGCGGCTTCTCAGTGCCGCCCGTGACCGGACTGGGTGGCACGGGCAGGAAGCGTCGGAGCGGCAGGAGCAGGCCCCGACGCGACTCTACGACCAGCGTGGGGACGGCATCCGCGACGCGTCGCGTCTCGACGCGGTCCTCGACGACGCCGACGATGCGGTGTGGCTGGTTCCAGCGATGGCGCTGACCGAATCTACTGGCAAGGCTGCAGCTGATCGCCAGGCGATGTCGGTACCGACGACGCAGGAACTCGAGTGTCAAACCTGTGGACGGGCGACCGACCATCAGTTCAAGACCCACGAGTCGGTCCCGGATGAGGCGTGGACGGGACAACCGATCTGGGAGTGCCGGGTGTGTGGCTCGGCTCGCTACGGCCCCAATCTCGAATAAGGCCAGTGCTGGGCATCGATTAACCAACAGCCTGCGAGTACCGTCGAGGTTCGTTGGTTAAGGCAGCGAGCTCCTGCAAGCCCGACGCCAGTCTCGATGGGGTGTCTTTCCGCGCCGGCGAGTGGTGAGGCGCTTCCGATGGAGCAAGAGTTCAAACAGGGCTACCGGATGCATCGTATACTCAGCAATCTCAACCGAATCGACGTCGACCGATTGGACGACGCGGATCGAGAGCGAGTCGAGACCGCGAGAGACCTCCTGGAAGAGGTGAGCCTTTTCACGCGGCCGAGCGACGGAGCCGGGGCGGATGCCCACGCAGATTCCTGACTGGAGTCCCCGGCCACGACCAGGGAGGCAACTCTCGCGTCGGTTTATTGCCCCCGACAGGGGTGCGGGGGCGACCCCGTGAACTCCAGACATGGCGACACTGCAAGCTGCGACGACGTCGACTGGCGCGCTCGTATCGGATCGACAGGCAGTCCGCGAGCTCTGTGAGAGCTACTGCTTCGGGACGCTCGACTGGGAGGTGACCGAAGACGGAGAGCTCACCATCTGGGGGTACGACGACTTCGAGGTGTACGAGGCGCGGGAGAACGGCCTCCCAGACTACGAGGGCGGCATCGTGACCCACGAATTCCTGCGAGAACTCGCCAACCACCTCGAAGCCGACGAAGAGTTCGATATCCAGACGGCGGGGTTCACCAAGTGCCGCTTCCCAGTCCTGGCCAAGCGGTACGTCGTTCGCGACGGCGAAGTCCTCCACGCGGACCTCAGTTCCCCCGACCCGATCGACGAGTAGCGTTGTTCGTCCCCCGGGAGGGGTGCGGGGCGATCCAGTCGCGGTCGCCCCGTGAGGTGATTGCTCGATGGGACATCGCGCACTTGTTGCGTACGAACGCACAGACGGACAGTACACGCTCCACTACAGCCATTGGGGCGCAGCGAACCTCAAGCTCAAGCACCGAATTTCGGCTGAATCGCCATTCGGTGGCGACGACACCGACTCCAAGTGGGCTAAACAGCTCCTCGCAGAGCTTGCCGATGGCCTCGAGGCAGATGCGGTCGACGGCTACCTCGCTGGCGAGGATCGACCGTCGACGGTCGTCGAGCCGAAGCCCCGCGCCACCGGGCTCACCCTCGACGAGATCGTCGCTGACCATCTCGACTACCTCCACCACGAGGCGTTCTTCGTGGTGTCGACGACGTTCGAGGTGACCGCCTATCGGACGCTGTGGTTCGGCCTCCAGTACGACTCGGAGACGGTCGAACAGGGAGAAACAGTCGGGAACGGCGCGCTCGCGACGGTGCGCTGGTACGACGGCGAGCCGGTCGGTGACGGCCACCTGCAGGGACAGTTCGCGGCCCTCAAAGACGTCGTCGGCGATATGCTCGACAAGGGCGTCTTCACGCCGTCGACGGCGAGACAGTACCTGAAACGGAAGCTGGCCGAGCGAGTCGGAGACCGACAGGAGCTGCTCATTCCGACCGGAGAATCACCCTTCGAGAAGGCGAGCCTGAACCACTCCTAGTTGGCTCTGTTTGAACCCTCAGCCACTGGTAGTTTTCTGAAGCCGTGCTGAATACAGGGAAGTGACTAATCAGCGGTATCGGTCAGCAGTTCATAGGGTGGGGAAAGTACCAATATATTGGGCCAGTGAATTTCTCTGTAATGGCAAGGAATCGAAGTGCTCTATTCTGTGATTACAATTTCCTCGACCTGAAAAGAGAGAAGCAGGAAGAAATGAAGGACGAGATCTCATCGCTCACCTCGGAAGAGCTGGATGAGAACAGTACGGACTCACTAGCGATAATTTTCTCTTCAAAATATACTCCTTCTCAGATCGAACTTCACGATGTTATCAAAAAGGACGGAGGACAGGTTGAGAAAGAAGTTCAAAACAGAGCTGGGATTCCAACCCCCGGTCGAGGCACACCGACTAGGAAATACGAGAGGCTGAAGGTAAAGTTCCAGTTTGACGGGGATAAGAAACTATTCCGTTACAAGCCTAGCAGCTACAATTTCAGCCCTCCATTGTACGACAAGCTCAGAAAGAGTGAGGTTGTGAGATACTTTGATTTTCGGACGCAGAACCGGGATGCGGAAGAGGTAAAAGAGGAGCTTCACTCTGATATCGAGGACTGGAAGGATGATGTCCGGTTGTGGGTTGAGAACCTGAATTCCGACATCAGGCAGATGCGGGAGAAATTTGAAAACAAAGCTCGTTCGGCGATTGAAAGGCGCCGGGGCGAGGTTGAAACTAAGACAAAGGTTATGGAGGATCTCGGTGTCGATACAGGTGGTTCTGGAAGTCAAGGGTTCGTAGTCCCTGAGAAGAAGCGGAGTATTGAGCTTCCGAAGCTTGAGGATAGCAGTTCTCCGGATATTGTTCCAGACAATCATTATTTGGAGATCCTCGGGATTATCGATGATCTGGGAGTGAATATCGAACGATCCGCTGAAAGGGTTCGAGATCTGGATGAGGAGTCCCTCCGTGATATTTTTCTCGCAGGGATCAACTCTCACTACGCCGGGATTGCACAGGGCGAGTCTTTCAACCGAAGTGGAAAGACTGATATTCTGCTTCCGTACGAAAACCGGAATTTGTTCGTTGCAGAGTGCAAGTTCTGGTCTGGACAGGCTCAGTTCGTAGACGCTATGGACCAGCTCTTGGGGAATCTAACGGTCCGGGATTCGCATGCGTGTTTGATGATGTTCTCTAGGAGAGCGAGGTTCGACGAGATACGTAGGAAGGCGGAGAAGGCGACGAAGAGTCACAAGCAATTTGAGACAGAGTTACCGGATTACGATGATCACGACGTGTACCGATTCAACATCGACTCAGGTACACCAGTCAGGGTCGCTGTCAAAGTATTTAACCTGAAATAATCGAGTGGGGCGACATCCTAGTTCAAGCTACTTCGTGGCAGCTGCTGTTTTTCAGGGGTCGGAATGGGTGAGCCCCGCCGTAGGCTCGTGATTCGATGACCTCAGAGGACGACCCGTTTCACGACTGCGAGTTGGATCCCGAGGCGATCCTCGGAACACACACCTTCGAAGACGTCCTGTTCACCGACGAGACGGAAACCCCGGTGAACGTGCTGACCGGCAAGACACCGACCCATTCGCAAGCAACTGTCCAGGAAGCGAAGGAGTTCGCTGCGAGTATCGACACGGCGACGCCCCAGATCGCGCTCCCCGCATCCGTCGAGTCGCAGGTCGAAACACAGAGCAAGCCATACACGGCGGCCGCGTTCTTCCACTTCAAGGCAACTGGCTCGCTCGAACGCCACCGCGCCTACCACGTCGCCTACGAGTCGGACGCGTTCGCGGTCGACTTCGAGGCTGACTACGCGTCGGGCGACCTGATCATCACTGTCGAACGAGCGGACGAAACCTGAGAATCCCCCGTCACGAGAGTAGTTTTTCGAGCGCCGGCGATGGGTGCCGGCGCAGCTGGAGCGAGCAACGACACCTGGTGCGTCGGCGTTTCGAGGTGTTCAAGATGCACATGGTGATTTACGCCCTCGTAGAGGCATCGACGCACGACGACGCGCTGGCCACCGGAAAGTCGGTGTTCGACCGCCTAGTCGGCGCGGACCCACACGCCGGCGCCGTCTTCGATTACTATGTGACCTTCGACGAGGAGGACACGTCCGTTGCGGGGAAGGCGCGATGGGGTGAGCTCCCGACTGCAGCCCCCGTCGACTCTGATGACGGCCAAGATCTCCTCGAGCGTGGCTGGGAAGCAACGAAGGAAGAGTTCGAGCGTAATCTCGACCGGGTGAAAGAGGCCATCGACGAGCTCTCCGACGAGGAGATCATGCGCGACGAGGACCTCGCCCGGCACGCCTTCCACCAGGTCGGTGCGTACGACGGCCCGACGATCTTCCTGTACACCGAACACGGAACCGGCATTCGCCACCGTGGACAGCTGGATCGACTCCTCGAGGAGAGTGAAGATCTCTGGATCGTACCCGCTGACGTCCACTTCTGAATAATGCCTCCCATCACCAACTGGCGACGCGAGAGCCGCTCGCCGACGCTCGCGTATCGGAACACCGAGACCGGTGCGCGAGCCGTCCTGCATCGAGCGCCGGACTCCTACCGGTACAAGTGGCGTGGGGCAATCCTCGTCGACGGCTACCCGGTCTGGTCGCGGGGATACGAGACGAAGGACGCGACGTCGTTCCGTGACGAACTCCGGGAACGGCCATCTCCGGACCTCAGCTGCCCGGAGTGTCCGAACGACGACGTTCGCGTCGGCGAGAAGGCGGCAGACGGGTCGAAAGTCCAGCTGTGGTATGACTGCCCCGATTGTGGGTACGAAGCCCCCTCACGCATCGTCTACGGCGCCGAACGGTGAGTGAGTGAGCATTGGACGCTGTTTTTCGGCCGGGCACGAGGAGGCGGCCCGGGACGACCGGGTGAGTCAACCAATGACCCTCGAAGTACTTGACCGACACAGCGAGGCACTGTTCGAGTTCCTCTGGTGTCCCGTCTGCGGGCAGGAGGTCTTCACTCACATCCCGTTCGAGGGGGTGTTCTGCAAGAACTGCAACACCCAGGTCGAACTCCAGGAATCCCGAGAGACGCGCGGCTACGAGGAGGCCGTGCTCGCCTGTTTCGATACAACCACGACCTGGAACCTCCACGTCGACGAGAAGCTACGTCGCAACCTGCCTGATGGGTCGGCCCGCGTGAAGATTCTCGGCGCACCGGGCGCCTACAAGGTCGACTGGTGGAGTCCAGAGCCGAGTGAGGACTGGGAGCCTGTAGAACGTTGTGAGTTCGACGACATCGAGGAACCTTCGGAGGTCTCACATTTGGCTTAGCGAAGACTGGTGCAAATCTAAAACCGAGTCGCAGAGAGTACTCGCATCGATTAAGTACTGGGTCCTGCCATCTATCTATGAAGTTAATGTTTACTCGAGATGATCTCCCTCGCAATGACCGTCTTTCTAATCCGATCACAGTCCTCGTTCGAGACATCTCGCCTTCCAGCAGTAACAAACTCGATTTTGAAGTTACAGTTGAGGATGCTGCCGGACATACAATCTCTCTTAAAATCTGGTCGACGCATTCTCTCTCCCTTTCGCTTACCGAAGGTCACCGGTACGAATTGGAAGATGTCCGAGGTAGGTACTGGTCACAGGGTGGAAGTCGACACTACCAACTCGACAGTACGAAGGATCTGACAGTAACTGAACTCGGTCCCGCCGATGACAACGCGACGCGACTCTTGATTGTCGGCGACACCCACGTCGGTTATCGGCATCGTCGCCGTGATAAGAAAGCAAAAGGTGCTAAAGATCTCGACGCTCGTGATCGCTTCCAAGCGGTAATGGATCAGGCCAACACCCTAGACGCTGATGCCATTGTCCACGCCGGGGACATTTTCGATCACGTTGCTATCGGAGCAGACCGGTCCTTTGTGATAGACGCTCTCAACTCAGAGCTCAATATTCCGTTCTACTACATCTACGGGAACCACGATGAGCCTGCTAGCCGTCGAACAGTTGATAGAGCAACTAATGATACGTCAGGGATTGAGCGTCTCTCCAACGATGGAGAATCAGTAGGGGAAGCAGGCGTTACGCTATTCGGGATCGATTACAGCCACGATAGCTTCCCGGACGAGCCGCTTGAAGCCTCGGTTCAATCAGTACTTTCAAACGCGAATGTATTGGTCGTCCACGATACTCCATACCCCGTCCGGAATGAAAACGGGCACCACATACATCAAAAGAGGGGAGCAGATTTTCGGAAGGCCATTGAACAAACCTCTGTTGAAATTGACCTCATCGTTTCCGGACACATGCACGTTGGTCAAGAGGGCACGCTTGATGAGTTCCAAACGCCCGTGCTTGTTACCGGAGCACCAGCACCAATCAATAGCGGAAAAGAAGACAACAACCCGTCAACGTGGCTCCTCCGTGTGACAGAGAGCGGCATTGACGGCTTCACACGACACCCTCTCTGAGAACTGGTTGTTTCTGCGCCGGCGATGGGTGCCGGCGCACACGCGCAGGCGGTGATCGATGTCGACACGAAGTCAACTCCGATTCATCCAACGGAGCGAGACCGCAGGCGAACAGTCCGATACCGACCGCATCGCACAAATCTACCGCCACTCGGACGGGTATCCCGATAGCGTCCTCCATGACCTGGACCAGCTGAAGCAGCTGCTTGACGAGACACGAACAGAGCGCGGGGCTGCGTACGCCGCTGCCCAGTTCCTGTTCCTCGACACGCTCTCGACGATGACCCTCTACGTGGACGAAGGGCGTGACCGGAGCATCCACGCTGACCAACCCTCGGATCTCCTCGACCCGGACAATATGGAGCACCTCGACCAGCCGATGTTTCTGCTCGGACACGGCGTCGAAAATCCGGCCGACGGCATCCACGGCGACGAAGAGTACCTCTACGTCGTCGAACTCCCGACACGGAATCCGTTCGAGGAGCCGTCCGAGTGGACCGTCAAAGTGAGTGGTCACTCCGCCTTCCCGCGCTGGGATGGTCCGACCGAGGAAGCCTTCGATCGGGCTAGCTGGCAGTTTGAAGGACCGCTCTCGGCCGCCGTCGACGAACTACTAGCCCAACCAAGCTAATCGTTAATTGGACACTCCCAAGGATCGAGTTCTGAAGAGAAGGAGCACCCAGTATAGGATTCTTCGAAACGAATGATTTGCAGATTGCTACTGAGAGTTACGGATCCGCCGTCGAGCTCGAGAATCCAATACCTGCTGTGCATAGAGTGAATCCTCTCGGTCGCTTTCCGCGACCCATTCAAACGCTTGGCGAGAAATTTGTTTCATCAGTAGCTCACCGTTTTCGATTTTCCAGCCAAACGGTTCTTTAGGGTCTAATCCCCGCTCTCGAAGGATTTCGTCGTCGACACGCAGAGCCATAACGAGGTCGTCCCCGTATTCAGCTGCTTGTTCCGGGCTCAGCACCAAGTTATCGAGGTATTCATCGCTGTTCGGCTTGGGCGTCATCCACTCGACGGTCCACTCATCTCCGACCTGATTGGAAGGCATACCTGTAGAATAGTCGTTGCTCGATAAAATTGACAGGGGGAACAAAGGGTCGTATCAGAACGAGGTGTTTGCGCTCAGAGCAGACCATTGCCAGGACAACAGAGAACAATACCCGTTTTAATCGATAAGTCCGATTGGTCCAGTATGGATTACGTGGATGAGCCGCCGGAAACAGAAAATCCTGTAATGGTGATTCGGGTAACAGCGAAATGTACCCTCTGCGAAACCGCTGAGCGGTGTGATTCACCTGGCGAAGCAAAAGAGTGGGCAAGAGATCATCAACATCCTCGAGACTTTATTGAATACCGTCGGACCTGGGCCGAGCGATAACCAATTCGACACCTCGATACTCAGATTACACCACCAAGTGCGAGGATGCCAAGCAGTAGTAGAACAGCCGTAACTACTCCCCCACCAGCAGTGAGGAGCTTATTCTCCATCACCTTCTCGTGGATCGGCATCGCGGCGTACTCCTCGCGGAAGGCCTCGAGATTCCCCTCGTCGTAGAAGTACTTCGTCTTCAATGCGAACCGTTCCGTCACCGCGCAGCCCGTACAGACCGGTTCGCCTTCCAGCCGCTCCGTTTTGATGTGGCTGGAGCAGGCGATGGCCCCGCAGTTCGGACAGTAGGTGTACGTCTCGGTGACGCCACTCGTGTCACAGTGGACGCACTGATGGATGCCGTCCTCGGCGGTCACTCTCGACGGGCCTGCCGCGTAGTACTCGTAGGGGTAGGTGTACTCCTGGACGTCGGTAGTGTGCCGAACTTCCGGGAGGTACACTGGTTCGATCGACTGGACAGAGATGTCCGAGCGGTTCGGCTCGCAGGTCTTGTTGTACGTGACGTTGTTGTCGCCGGTGTAGGTGACCGTCGTCGTGTGGTGTTGCTGGAGGCGCTCGACGGCCCACTCCTTGTAATCCGTTTGGGTCTGTCCGAACCGGCGCTCCTCGACGGCGTCGAACACCTCTCCGAACTGCTCGGCATCGAGGTCGACCGTCGCGTGGAGATTCTCGGTGACCAGCGTCCCGACGTCCTCATCGACGACCTGCGGCCGCCCGCGTTCGGCGTGGGCGACGAATCGGGTCCGGTCGTTGATCCGGTGGATGACGCCCACCGACGTCTCAAAGACAGCGTTCGTGTCCGCGGTGACAGCGACCACCGGGCGGAACGTCACCGATGAGTGTGGGTCTGGGAGGTCGGCGGCCTCGATGTTCTCGATGTCGCGGAACGCCTCCGTGACTGGCGCGTCGACGTCGGCGGCCGGATCGTACGGGCGGAGCGTCTCGTCGCAGAGAATCTCGATGCGACCGTTGTAGAGGTCGAGGCCGATCTCGTCGGCGATCTCCCGGAGGTCCTCGCCATCGAGCAGCTCGATTGGATGTGGGTCGTCGTTCTGCTGGAGGCGGTCGGCGTACTCCTGAGCAGGGTTCGTAAACCGGCCGGTCGTGACGACCATTCCGCGTTTCGGGCCGTCGAAGTCGAACGTCGCGATCGCCGAGTGAAGCTTCTGGACGACCGGCCGCCCGACTGTCCCCGTGTGCTTGCACTCGACGATGATCGCACGCCGGGTGCCGTCGACGACCTCCTCCATGATGACGTCGCGACCCTCGTCAGCCGTGCGGTCGGCCTGGCGGACGTTCTCGTAGCCGAGGTTCCGGAACACGTCCTCCATCACGTCCTCGAACTCGAACCCCGAGAGATCGTCCAGTACAGCCATCCTCAATTATGTGGACAGTACGTTGCAACTGCCAAATACGTTGCCGAACGCAGCGCCGTCCTGTTTGTTGAACCCCTGAGAGGGGTGCGGGGGTCACCGAACCACCCGCGAGCAACGATGAACGGGAATGTACCTATGGCCAGTTCGGAATCCGTTTCAGTCGCATCGCCAGGTCAGGCTCACCGAGACGCAGTCGAATACGTTGGCTTCCGCGTCGACGGCCAAGCCGTCGTCCTGAACCTCTCGGAGCATCGGCGACTCTCCCTCGAGCGCAGTCTGGACCTCGTCAACCACAGTCCGAGCGGGTTTGAGTGGGGGTATAGTGGTAGCGGGCCCGCCCAGCTCGCGTGCGCGCTCCTCCTCGACTACTACGACGATGAGCAGTTCGCCCGTGAGCACTACATCGCGTTCCGGAATCAGGTGGTCTCACAGCTGGAGTGCGACGGTGCCGCGGCGTGCTGGCACCTCCCCGGCGAGGAGATCGACGCCGCGATGGCGGCCCTTACCGACGACGTCGTCGCCCTCGCCGACGGCGGACGGCCGTCACCGACGCTCCCCGAGAACTGGCGAGCCGTCTCTCGCCCGGACCGGCGGGTCTTCCAGCGCGCTGATCGCGACCACTACATCGTACTCGGGGATGGGAGCGAGGAGTGGCTGGTCGTACTCTGCAGCCAAGGCGACCGTGCATATCCTGCCCCGCTCGCACATCGGACGGTTGCCGAGGAGGCTGACGTAGAACGGGTAATCCGGGAACTCGCCGAAGAGAGCAACGACCTCATCGAACCCCCGGAGGGGGAGCACTAATGGAGACGCTTCGACTGGCGCGAGCCACCCACCAGCTCCTCGAACGTGGTGTCGAGGCACTCGAGAAAATCGGGCGCGAACTGGAGCGATACAACGACCGACAGGAGCGCACCGACGGAGACAGCTGAGGATGTGAGGACACGCTCCAGGTCGAATGGTAGTTCGTGAGACGTTGTTTTTGGGCCCGGGAGAGGGGCGCAGGGCGCGAGACGATGCAGTCGCACGTCGACGAGGATTCCTGAAGTGAGGTGACTAAGATGAAAGATCCAGAGTCCAGAACCATCTTCGCTGGCGTCGATGGACGTACCGACACCGAACTACCCGAGTGGTACCGAGAGCGGCATGGAGATGCAGACCCCGTGACCTTCGCCGAGGCGGTCCGCGATCTTCCGCAGGCCGTCGAGACGACCGTGGCGTACCAGAATCCGTACACCGACGAGTGGGTCGAGACGGAGCGGTTCAACGCGCTCGTCGAGCCGAGTCGGGCTCAGGAGCAGGCCCGAGATGAGGACGCGGACACGGACCCGTTGTTCCACGTTCCCACTGACAGCTACTCGATCATCAACCCGGTCGACGTCTACGGGCCGCTGGAGGAGGTCCTCCGCGAGGAGACCATCGACGGGACCCCGCTGGGCGAGGTAATGTTCGGCGAGATTCGGCGCTACCGGGGAGGCGGCGAGGTCCACATGGACATCATGTTCGATGGTCTCGAGGTGCGCCTTCCTGGCCGGTCGGATCCGATCACGATGGGCGTCACGTCGGGCTACGACTTCTTCGGCGAGCACGCCGTCTACGTGGAAGGGTTCGCTCAGGACGGCTACTGTTCGAACACGATGCGCTCGCTCACCGACAAGGAGGTCATCAAACACGTCGGCGACGTGCGGAACTTCCGGACCTGGTGGGAGGAGCTCCTCGCACAGGTCGAACTCGTCGCCCATGACCTCTTCGAGTTCATCCGGGACGCCCAGGACATCGACCTCAACTTCTCGGAACTTCCGTTCACCGTCACGGAGTTCTACACCCTGCTGGGCTTCCCGGACTACCTGGCCGAGCGTGCCGCCGGCGATGCAGAAGCCAATGCGGCGTCCCCCTTCGAGATCGATATGTGGACGCTGCATTCCGGCGCGACGTACGCTCTCACCCACTTCTTCCAGGGGAAAGAGGGGGCATCCCTCGATCAGTACGTCCGCATCGCCAACGACATCCTGTTCAATCCGGAAGGCACGATCGAGCGCGTCGAGCAGGCCTACGAGCAGCAGCTAGAGGCGGACGGTGACGACGGGTCACAGGCCTCGCTGGCCGGCGAACGAGCGCTGGCGAGCATCGAGCGCGTCAGCGACGACCTGCAGGAGAAAGTCGAGCAGTTCGAAGAACGCGAGGACGCGCTGCGCGAGCGGTTCCAAGAGGCGATGGGCTAAGAGCAGTCGGAGAGAAGATTCGCCAGGCGTGCTTCCGTTCTAGCGGCTGGAATCCCCTGCTGACAGTATTAAGTGAGTAGGGGCGTACCCAGAGACCATGTCTATTGAGCATAATCCGACTCTCGACGCGCGAGAGCCACAGCAGGGGGGTATAGAGACTTTTGAAGAGTTGGAGCGTGGTGACTCGGTAAAATTTTTTGAATTGCCCGTCGAGCCGTTGACCGTGATCGGCTGGGAAGAAGACGATAATGTCGGGAAGCGGGTACGAGTTGAAGCAGAAGGCGGCGAGTCGTTTCTCTACCAAGTAGACGGCCACCTCTGGCATTACGTCCCTGAGGACGAGTTCGCCGGCGAGAATAACCCATACCCTGTTCAGAGCCTCGTTTTTCTCGAATCCTCGGAAGCCTGATTGGGCTTCGAGACAGCTCGAATCCTGTCGTGAAGGCCTCTATTTTGATGGTCTCATTCGCAGTGGGTGCACCTTCCCAAGATCTACTGCTTCAATTCTCTGCTGTTGCTCGTGCCCTCGATAGGTGGAGGCATCCGTTATGGGTACTTCTACAGACGACTCAGAGGCGTCAGACGAATTTCCGCCTGAAAAGCGGCTTGAGGCACCGAACACGCGCCTGATCAAGGCAGGGATCGCGACGATTCCGAATATGGAAACCCTCCAAGAGTGTGTTGCCTACGAGAACGCCCACCAGAATCGAACGCAGATTCTGCGCCGGCTCAAGTGGAAGGCCGAAGAGCTACGTGAGGGCGAAGAGTAAGTTCTGGTCTTAACCAACATATTCCGCGTGGGTTTCCTTTTAGTTGGTTAACTGCCTGAGTCTCGGTTTTTCGGGCCCCCTGAATGGGTGCGGGGCAGCCAGCAGCGGCCTCGCGAGCCTAATCATGTCCCTCGAGCTGAGCTCCAGCGCCAGCACCGCCCGCGAAATCGCCGCCGCCAGACAGGCAGACTACGTGGCGTTTCTGCATCGAGCCCCGTTTGTCGTCGACGCTTTCGACCTCGGGTTCCTTCCCGGCTTTCGCGAGGACTGTGGGTACCAAGAGGCGCAGTATCAGAACCTTAGCCTCCCCGTTGGGATGCTCGACAACGATTTCCGGAATCCCGATCTGGAGCGGTTCGTCGACCGTTTCTTCGAGTACGAACCACAGGTCGGGGTCATCGGGGACGTCGACGAAATCGACGACGTCGACGCCCACGTCGCTGCGGCTCGTGAGATCCAAGCGAGCTACCCCAAGGCCGAGCTCATCGTCGTTCCGAAGTCGCGGGCGGTGATCGACGTGATACCCGAGACCCTCGTCCTCGGATATTCACGGGGATACGCCGACCGCCTGGCCCACGAGTTCTCCGACCCAGCCGATTGGAGAGGGCGACGCGTCCACATCCTCGGCGGGAGTCCGCCCAAGCAGCTCGACGCCATTCGACAGTTGACCAGACCGACACTCACCGACGAGCCACCAGCCGACATCGTCGGCGTCGACTGGAACGGCCTGCATCGCGGCGCACAGTTCGGTGAGTTCTGGACGGCCGACGGCTGGGACGACAGCGGTCGCGACGCCGACCACGTCACCGTCCGAAAGACGGTGCGCCACAGCCTCGCCCGCGTCCGTGAGTTTTGGAGGACCCACGGAATCTGGCCCGAAACGACACCGCAGGACGAGGGGCTGGCCGTGGAGTACGAGGGCCCGAGTCCTGCCGATCTCGAGGACGCCGCCTGTACCGAGTGCGGGACGAACGTCTGGCGAACTCGCCGCGGCCCGTACGTCGCCGAATACGATACCGGCGCAATCTGTGGATACTGCAGCTACGAGTGCTACTTCAGCCACCGTCACCGGAACAACTTGGAGGAGATCGCCGGCGAGCAGAGCGTCTACCTCCCGTCGGCGTGATTTCGTGACCTGTTTTTCGTGCCCCCGAGAGGGCGAGGGCTCCTTCGAGAGCCCTCAGAGGTGACTTCCAGTGAGTCAACAACAGCGTCCCGACAACGTCTCGATCGACGAGATTCCGGTTGATATCGCAAACACGCAATCAGCGGAGGTCGATTCCGCCGACGTCCCTGACGAAATCGAATCCATCACCCGTGGGCTCGCCGGTGAGCAGCCGCCGACGAATCCGCTGGTCGTGCTGAAAGCGGCCCGGTGGTGGTACATTCACGGCAAGGGCGGCACGGATCCCGCCTTCCAGTGGGCCATCGAGTGGGCACGTCATCTTGCGACCGACACGCCTGGTGACGTCGAGCGGTTCGACGAGTTCCTCGAGTACCTCGTCACGGTCGGCTTCGCGGACGAACGCCACGAGCTCCGCTGACCGACAGAGCGGTTTTTTGAACGCCCCTGAGGGGTGCGGGGCGGTCTGAACAGACGCAGTCGCCGTGAACTTGATTCGGTGAACACAATGGCTACGACTAATGACTCGTCGGTCTCCTTCGACCAGACCGACACGCGATCAGACGAGATGAACAGTACCATCGAACAGTGGATCGACGACCTCGTCGCCGGCGTCGACGACGCGCAGGCCAGCGAAGAGTTCCAAGAGTGGCTCGATGTCCAGAGTCGTTTCCACGACTACTCCTACCGGAACACGCTCCTCATCAAGCGGCAGTGTCCCGAGGCGAGCCGGGTGGCGGGCTACCGGACGTGGCAAGAGGAGTTCGACCGCCACGTCACGGAGGGCGAGTCGGCCATCTGGATCTGGGCGCCGATCATCACCAAGCAGTGCCCGGAGTGCGAGAATTCGCCGAGCTACCATGAGGACAGCGACTGTGACTACGATGAGACGCCGCCCGAGGAGTGGTCCGAGGGCCTGGTCGGGTTCAAGCCTGCGCCGGTGTTCGACGTCTCTCAGACCGAAGGCGAACCGCTTCCTGATCTCGATACGGAAGCCACCGGGGACGCCGGCGACCTCGTCGGTCGGCTGACTGGAGCCGCCGACGAACTTGGCGTGACGGTGCGGATCGTTCCAGCCGAGGAGTGGACCCACGGTGAGGCGAAAGGCATCTGCGAGCAGCTGAGCCTCGTCGACGTCCAGCCGCTCGTCGAGGTGCGTGATCGTGAGAACGAGGCCGACCTCGCACGGACGCTGATTCACGAGTACGCCCACGCTCTGCTCCACTTCGACGTCGACGACGACACCGAGCGGGCAAAACGCGAAGTCGAGGCCGAAGCCGTCGCGTACGTCGTCGGGCGCTACTGCGGGCTCGACACCAGTGGGTCAGCGTTCTACCTCGCAGCCTGGGAGTCGGACGACTCCGAGGTCGTTCGCGAGCGGCTTGGACGGATTAGTACCACAGCAGAGAAAATCGTCGAGATACTCGAAAATTGAGGAATTAACCAGCACTCGATCCGGTACTCTGCTGTTCGGTTGTTACTAGACTCAGTACCGCTTTGTGTTGCCAGCGTATCGGGTAGCTGTTTTTGTCACTCGGCACTTTAGATGAGATTGTATGCCGGCGCCAACGGGAACTGATGGAGTCGGACGAGCTGTCCAAGAGGTTTTCGTGCCGCCGGTGGGCGTTTTCATCATCGTCGTGGTCATCAAGGAGTTCGTGGGGCCGGTGGTAGCAGGACTGGTGTACCTGCTCATGCTTGTTGTTATCTTCTTAGGGATCTACACCTCGGCAAAAAATTGGAACATCCGCTACACGATGGGGTTCGTCCTATCTGGTATCGTCCTGATTTGGATGGCTCCCAGCATTATCTCGACAGTAATCCATCCCGTATTCGGGTTTTTGGGCACCCTGGTCGGGATCATATTCCTTGGCGGAATGGCACTCCTATTGATCGAAAAAGCTGGCCTCGATGAGGTGTTGAAGAGGTAGAGAGAGAGGCGGCGTTTGCTTCTGTACTAGTTCTTCCCGTAACAGCTGCGTTGCAGCCGGTCGCTGCAGCACGATTTTAAATGATATGTGGTCTAAGTATTTTAGACGAAACGATGTCGTCACTAGGGCAACAAGATGAGAAAATAGCGCGGGAGATTCTGAAAGAGCTCTATGATCAGTTCAAAGACGTGCAGTACCGTGGCCTGACAGGGGATGGATTGTACGAGGTATTGGAGGAGTACGAGCAGGACGACGTGGCTTATGTGGCGGAGCGAATCGATGGAGAATACGTCGAAGTACAGGGGGCACTAGGGCAGCGAATCAGCACAATCCAGATTACTGCGGCAGGGATCGAGAAACTGCACGAAGACGGGTGCGAAACCATCATCGACGGCAACACCCGGTACGACATCCTAGAGGAATTGTACCAGCTTGATCGAGAGAACACCGGGGTAGTATTCGCCGAGCGAGACGAACTAATTGACGAAATTGGGGATGAAACGCTCGTCGACCAGAACATCTGGTACCTGAAGGAGAAGCGACTCATCGAGACGCACGGAGGGGGCGGCGGACTCTTCTACCACGGCGCCAGGATCACAGACCGTGGTGCAGATCGGTTCGAAGCATATCGGAACGATGGTGTCGAAATTCCGCGGACAGGGACGCACCGATCACTTCGGCAGGCCTCGATTGGCCCTAACGAGTCGCAACAAGCTGAGCACCTGTTCCGGGATTTCGTGGAACTAGCGCGAGATGAGGTGATTATCATCGATCGGTACGCCCGCGAAGGCCTCTATGACCTGCTCCAGCACGTGCCGAACGGCGTCGAAATCAAAGTGATGACGACGGATCGCGTGACTGGAGGGGGCTACCAGCAGCGCGTATCCCAGTTTGCGCAGCAGCACTCAGATATCGAGGTCCGGTATCTCTCGGACAGCGACTGGGATTTCCATGACCGCTACATCATACGTGACCGGGAGGATGGTTGGGCATGGGGTCACTCGTTCCACGACGCCGGTGATACGCAGCACACCGCCTCTGAGCTCCGACCAATCAATCGGGAATCCATTGAGTCCCAGTTTACGGCCGCTTGGCAGAACGGGACGGTGGTCGTATGACGGATATGGTAGTCAACATCGATTTACCCACCGACGAGGCCGGGATGCTTCCCCGTCAATGCCCGAGCTGTGACGGTCAGTTCACGATCCATGGAGAGACCTACGAACAAGAACACTATCTGAATCTCCGGTGTCCATACTGTGACTGGATCGCGGAGTTCGACGAGTTTCTCACAGAGGAACAGGCAGAGTACGGGAATGCTGTTGCAGAAAATGAGGCGAGGCAGATGCTGGAGGACCAGTTCGCAGATATGTTTGAAGACGCATTCAGCGGTACGGGATCAAGCGATTTCATCGAAGTCGAAACGAATACAGACGATATCGATTTCGGTCACCGGAACACCCCCTCGCCACACCTGGCTATCGAAACAGACCAAGTGACGTGTAGTGACTGCGGATTCTCCTTCGCTGTCGAGGAGGGTTCAGGGAACATCTCTTGCCCTGTATGCCGGTGAATTAACCAGTTTTCGGCATTATTAGCAAAGATACTTTTTCAGCACCAGTAAGTCGGTTTTCTACCTCGCTGCGTGGGAGTCGGACGATCCCCGAGGTCGTTCGCGAGCGGCTCGGACGGATTAGTTCCACAGCAGAAGAACTCATCGACATGCTTGAAGGCGAATCCTCGTCCCAACATAGTTAACCAACAGAGTGATGGATTCCTTCCGTTCTGTTGGTTAAGTTTTTCAGCGCCCGGCGAGGGGCGGAGGCGCATTCAGACCTCCGTCGAATGATGACTGAACCCAATCTCACGACGGTCCTCGAGGAAGCCGAGCACGTCGCCAAGCAACACGACCAGGTCGCTCGTACGACAGACAACCAAGCCCACGAGTACCTCCGATACGCCGTCCTCCGGGTGCTCGAAGGAGAGTCGGACCACCTCCCAGCAGACTGGACCCCGATCGATGGCGTGACAGTCGGCTACGGGAGCGACGAGGCGATGTACGACAGCTGGGGCTCTAGCGAAGACTGGTGGGAGACCGTGCCGCCGCAAGAAGGGTGTACCCGATTCCGGGTGTTCTTCCCGGACGACCACCAGACGGTTCCCCGCGCCATCGTCGACGTGATGGGCGCGCTCGGTGCCTGGCGCGTCTGGACTGGGTGCGCAGCCGCGTGCGGCTCCTACGACCATCGCGAGCGCCGCGAAGTCCACTACCTGTGGCCGGAAGGCCATCCAGTGGAGGAAGTGCTCCACGAGCGGCTCAGTGGCCCTGCGGAAGCCGTCGCTCCTGACGGTGGCCGAACGGGCGACGTTCGCGACCGACTGGTCGTCGACGAGAACGCACAGTCGAAGGACGATCTCGAGCCCCGCACGAAGCGTGCCGTCGCCGAAGCGATGGACGTCTCACTCCTCTCGAAGGGTGGCCGCTACGAGGTACAGTCTGCGTCCGGGAACCGGTACGAAGTCGACGTCATCGACGAATCGTGTACCTGTCCCGACTGGCAGCAACGTTCACCCGAAGGCGGCTGCAAGCACCTGCGCCGCGTCGATCACGAGATCAAACGGGGCCGCGTTCCCCGACCAGACGGCCGCCTTCCCTCCCCGTAGTCGTGGCCAGACTACTCCACGGGACGGACTGTGTCGCCATCCCGACGGACCCGGTCGAACGTTGAGAGATACGCGATCCGGTCGTGAACCTCCTCGTCATCCAGCTCCAGTTTGGCGGCCAGTTCGTCGACGGTCATCGGTTCGTCGAGTGCCTGGAGGACTTCGAGCCCCCGGTAGTACCTGTTCGTGAGCTCCTGGACGCGGTCCTCGATCGGTGTGGTCACTCCGTACCGCTCCTCGAGTTCGACCAGCGCCTCGTTCGCGAACGTGGCGAACTGATCGTCCCCCAGGCGTTCGATCTGGGCTTCGAGTTCAGCCCGGACGACGTCGTAATCGAGGCCGGCCTGCACGAGCATATTCATGTCCTCGATGTCGTCGTCGCGGCCGGCGATCGCCTTGAACAGGAAGATATCCTCGTTGCTGACTAGCCGGACCGTCAGTCGATCCGTGTCGAGGAACGGCTCGCTGCGCTCTTGCATCCCGTCGGTGAGCACGAGCTTGTTCGCGACCTGCTGGTTGAAGATGTCGAGGCGACACCCATCGTCGTTCTCGACGCAGCTCGTTGCCCCCAGCGCCCGATAATCTGGATCCAGCGACTGGACCTCCGCATACCCGAGGTCCATCAGGACGGCCCACAGCTGACCGTACGCGTCGCCATCCGGGACGACCAAGTCGATGTCTTTCGTCGCTCCCTTGAGGTCGCGCAGCGACATCGCCCCACCACCGATCAGGTAGACCGTGAGCGGGGCTGAGAGGCCATCCCCGATTCGCTGGAATTCGTTCTCGATGTACTCGCGCCCGAATGTTGGTCTCATTATGGTAGTGGCACCTCGTAGTCAGCTGCCAACTCCTGGAACTCGTCCCACTCTGGGAGCCGGTCGTCGTCGACCTCGCCGTGCGTCTCGAGGTAGCGGAGCAAGGCGTCGATTTCGTCTTCGAGGCCGTACTTCGCCGCCTGCTCTCGGAGGTCCGCCTCGTCGACGTCGACGTGGCTGAGCAGGAGGAGACAGTACGAGCGGTGGCGACTGCCGTCGTCGATCAGCAGCGTGTGACAGCAGAGCTCCGCCGGCGAGACTGCGTCGAGGTCTTCGGAGTAGACGTAGTAGCGGTGGCCGGTGAGCAGGAACTGGAGGTCGAAGGCCGCGAATCGAGCGAGGCCGGTTTCGTGGAACCCCTCTGCGTCGATCTCCTTCTCGGCCTGCGCGAGGAATTCGTCGTAGTCCTCCCAGAGAATCGTGCCCTTCGGGGCGACGGATTCGAGGCGCTGGCGATGTAGATGATGTGCGAGTTCACGGGCGAACTCGTGGAGGCGGTCGAAGTCGGCGTTGAACTCGTAGTGGCCGTCGACGGTCCCGACGAGCCCACGGTCGCGAAACCGCTTGAGGACGCGGTTGACCGTGTTGCGGTAATTGTCGCTTCGGTCGGCGATCTCGGAGACGGTTCGCGGCTGGTCGAGGTAGTACAGCACCTCGAGTGCCTTGCCGGTCAACAACTCAGGGAAGTCGATATGGGAGTGCTGGCGGACGAGGTCCCGATAGAGTTCGACGGCGCGAGCATCCGACGGGACGACCCGTTTTCGCCGCCCGTCGCGTTCCGTGTAGACGAGCCCCTTCTCGACGAGGTCGGCGACGGCACGAGAGAGGTAGCTCTCGCTGTGGTCGAGTTTCGTCGCGAGTTCGGAGATCGTGTCGCCGCGGTCGACCGTGGCGAGGACCTCGAGTTCGATGCGCCGGAGCACGGTGTAACATAGTACGAAACATGTATATAAAGAGGTTTCGAGTAGTGTTACAGCCAGCGATTTCGAGAACCGCCCCCATCGTCTTAACCAACAAAACTATGGGTTCATGGGCCGTGTTGGTTAACACGAGAGTAGCCGATGTCCTACGAACCCCCGACCCCACCGGCGAACCTCCCGACGGAGATCGTCAACACGCTCAATGAAGCCACACCGGAGCATCTTCGGGACGTTGCCAGCTACGCCGAGGCGTTGGCCGAACACAAAGAGCGGGAAGCTCGTCTCGAGGAGGAAGCGGACGACACCGACGTCGAGGAGCGCCCCGATGACCTCCCAGACGACGTGCCGGCGAAGGCGACGATCACGATCAAGGAGATCAACGACAACCGCTACTACTACTGGCAGTGGCGGGAAGGCGATTCGGTGACGTCGAAGTACAAAGGGCCGGTGAATCCCGACGAGTAGACGAGATGGAACTGTAGCCTGATGTTCGTTTCAACGTGATTCGTAGCGTAGCAGATGACACCCCCCAGAGTGTGAATGGGATCGGTTTACCCGATACCCCTCGGTGTGAATGGGCTACCAACCGCCGATCTCTAACGAGACTTCACGCCGAGAGAAGACAGAGCAACACGCGGATAGATTACGCCTCGTTTACCCCCACACCCCTCAGTGTGAATGGTCCACCACCCAGGGTACCGCGATTAAGAAGGCATTAACAGCTGAAGTCCTCACGCCGTAGGGAGGGTTCTCGCCTCAGTGGCGAACCTTCGGCTTCGGCACAAGGCCTCGCCTTTCAAAATACATCTACTCGGAGGACTGTTTAGACTGTAGTATAATAAAGATAACTACAACTACGGTGCGGTGCAGTAGCGGTTCGGGTCAGCTACCGTGGCAGAACGTGTAAGCCGCTCTCCGTGCCGTACTAGGTTCTTCAGACGAACGAGCCTGCTTCCCCGACTGCCGCTCTATCTCTACAACCGTCGTATCCTATGGGGGACCATTCACACCGAGGGGTGGGGGTGTCACCATCCCATCAACGTCTGGAGTTCCGGCGTTGAGTTGATCAGTCCAGTTCGCGTACTCTCAACATCTCCTTGGAGGGAATACGACCTGAACTTCCCCTGATCTCCGCCTTCCTTCTTTTTCGATTCGAGAACTCCTGTCGTCACGTGCTTGTTCAGAAGCTCAAGCGCACGATTGTACCCCTTGGGCTCTACTTCGACGTCCCGTGCTACTGTTTGGTAAACCTCGTGAATCTCTGACGTCCGGAACCATTCTTTTTCCGGGTTATTCCGGTCAAGACGCGTGAGAGCAAACAGGAGTAATTTCCCGGACAACGGAGTCCCTTTCACCATCTCCATAAAGAGTTCAACTTCGACGAGTTCGTCAGCTTCGAGAACGTGATTCGCGGTCACGATATCGTCGCCTTCTTCGTCGGCGATCTCGCCCGCATTCCGGAACAATCGGACTGCCCGTCGAGCGTCACCGTGTTCTTCAGCTGCGAGTTCAGCTGTGGTTGGAATCACTTCCTCATCGAGGACACCGTCATAAAATGCGTCCCGTCGATTTTCGAGGATTGCAATGAGCTGGTCTTCTTCGTACGGTGTGAACGTTCGGTGTTCTGGCTGGAGAGTCGATTGAACCCGTGACTCGATTTCTCCTTTGAATTCGATGTCGTTCGAAATCCCGATTGTAACGACTGGGAAGTCAACGTCGTCTTTTGATTGTGTCCGTGATAGTGTGTAGAGGACCTCGTTGACTTCTCCGTGCTTGTCGATTTCATCGATGATGACGACGAGGCCGCCAGAGAACTCCCTCTGAACAACGGGCCACAATTTCTGATCCCGATAATGCTCGGCTGAGAGGCCCTGATAGGGGACATCAAGTGGGTTCTCTGCTTTCGCGTTCACCTGCTCTGCAATCTTTCGGAAGGTGGAGGTATACGTAGAGATGGGGTCTGGGTTAATGTAGGCAGTAACGATGGGGGAGTCCGTTCCTGCAGTTGCTGCTTCGAGTCGCTCGCAGACGTGTCTTGCAACTAGTGTCTTCCCCGTCCCGGTTTCTCCCCACTCCAGGACGTTATCCGGGACGCTGTTTGTCCGCATCTTTCGGAGATTCTTGGCCAAGAACGTGATATGGTCGTCTCGTCCGACGATTCGATTGGCGTCAGGAACGTTATCGATCTCGAGCAACCATGGTTTCTCAAAAATATCCGATTCATCTTCGCTATCCCCCTCGTCGACATTTAGTATCTCGTCGACGGTTGTTTGCGTGGAATCGTTGTTTGGCATGACCGGACCAATTCGCCCCATTCACATATAGGTTGTCCACCCTCGGTGTGATTGATTTACCTCCATTCACACTCCGGGGGGTGTTCCAGAGAGCAGGACCCCCCAGAGTGTGAATGGGATCGACCTCGTCGCCCACTTGTGATTTTGCTCACCTCAGAAGAGATTTGAGACTACTCATCCGTTCCGGGCTGCTGTAAACTCCGTCAGCTCCACCTCCCGTGTCTCCGCGAGTCTCCGTCGAATATCTGTACAATCCCACCCCAGCGGCAACAGCACGCTCTCGACCGCTCTGACCAGCTGCGTCTCGTAGTACGAGGCGTCGTAGGTCTCGATCTCCTCGTGGGCGAGGGCGACCCGGTCTCGCGAGGATTTCTCGTCGTCGACGACTACGTACTCGATATCCTGGCCCGGGTGGACTGCTAGGTCCTGCTCGCGGGCTCGCTTCAAGGCGGCCACGTTCTGGGTATTCTGTGAGTAGCCCTCCAGGGGCTTCGAGACACGGTTCCGTTCGACGAGCCGCTCCACTGCCACGTTGCCCGCCTGCAGTTCGTCGATTGCTCGTTCGAGCCGTCCGAGCACCGCGTCCGGTGACCGCGTGGCATCGAGCCGGTCAAGACAGTCCCGCTGGACGTTCTCGATGAACGGCGGAGTCGAACGCTGTCGGGATTCGATACCTCTGATTTTGAAGTCGTCGTCGCCGGCGACCTTTCCGAAGTACTTCGTCAGCGCGCCGGCGTCGCTCTCGCGCTGCGGGACGAACGCCACCCAGTCGTAGTGAGCCTCGTGTTCGAGCCGAATCTCGACGCGTTCCGTAATCTCCGTCGCAAGCGTCCCGAGGTCTTCGCGGTCCTCGTCGTCGACGTCAGGGTCCGGCGTCACCCAGATGGAGTCGACGATGCCGTGGACGACCCGCCAGCCGCCAGCTTCCAGTCGCTGTTTCGCCGTCAGCAGAATCTCGCGAGCGAACGCGTTGATTGCTTCGTGGCACTCGATGCGGCCGAACTTCGCGTTGCTGAACCCTTGATAGCCGAAGCAGGCGACGAGGATCCACTTCAGCGCACCCGACCGTCCCTCGAGTTCCACCAGCCGGTCCTCGTCGGGGTTGTCCCGTTCCTTCTCGTGACGGATGGCCGCCTTGATCTCGTCGCGCGCGTCGATGATTGGCTGCAGCACGTCGACGAGGTAGCCCCGGTCGTCGCAGATCGAGTACCCGAGGCCGGGGACGTCGTCGCGGTCGCTGTGGCACTCACACCGGATGACGTCCGGCGAGACGTTCCGGGTACAGATGATGTTCGGATAGAGACTCGAGAAGTCGAGTTCGTGGACGTTCTCGTGAAGCCCGACCTCGGGTGCGAAGATGAACCCGCCGCGGTCGGCGTCGTGGAGCGTCCCCATCGGCTTGTAGAACTCGTGACGCCAGGAGTTCCATGGCACGAGGACGTCGCGGTCGTGGGCCTCGCAGATCTGGATCGCCGTGAGCACGTTCCCGATCGACGCCCACGCAAGTTCCTGGACGGGCTTCTTTGAGCGCGACACGAGGTCGAGAACGCCGTCGAGGTTCGTCTCTCCGTAGAAGAACGTGTTCGACTCGTCGATGATCGCCCGCCCGGGGACGTTGTACCGCGCCGGCGAGTGGCCGACGCGGCCGTAGCTCGAGTACGTCGACCGGCTCGCGAGCTGCTGGTAGTCGACGTCCGGCCACCGACTCAGCGAGAAGTCGTCGACGCCGGCGTCAGTTGCCATTTCGTACAGGGTCGGGACGATCTCGCTGGTTGAACAGACCAGGACGTCCGGATCGTGCGCTTCGAGTGTCCCTTGGACGGCGGTCAGGATATCCGTCGGCGAGCCGGTGACGGTGTCGCCGGCGACGGACAGTTTCTCGTAGACGTCGTTGCTCGTTTCGGTCACCGGAATACTGAGCCGGTGCGTCGACAGCTCGTTCGCCGGCGTCGGATCGGCGCCTGTCTCCAGACAGTATCGGAACTCTCGCGAGAAGTCGACGTTGAAACAGGCGAGATCCCCGACTGGATAGTCCGACAGCTGGCGTGCCTGCCGGGCGAGTGGGGTGACGCGGTCGATGTGGGCGACGTCGACGGCGAGAACGGCCTCCTCGTCTCGTCGAAAGCCGGGGCGTCGCGCATCCATCTCGGTCGCGACGACATCCGGGTGCTGGTCGTACACCGATTGGAGTGTCGTGAGGTCGATGTCGGACGCTGGGTCGCGAGCGGCGACGTAGAAGCGTGGGGTGTAGTCATCGCGCTCGGTCGCGACGGCGCCGTCGGCGGTTGCCTCCCACTCCAGGACGCGGCCATCGTCCAGAAAGTCGATACTGAACGGCATCGTCACGGGTTCGAGTCCGGTGGGGCACTCTCTTGATCATCGCGTGCTGCGACCGCTGCTTCGAGCTCCTCGAGGCGTTCCTCGTGGTCGTCGAGGCGGGCCTCCTGTTCGAGATCGATGCTGAGCAGCGCCGGCAGCAGCGGATTTTGGTGGTTCAACAGCCCGCTCGCGTCGGCGTGCTCGCGGGCGTACTCGAACAGCCGGTCGAAGTGCGGCTGGTCGCGACGCCGCAGTGCCCGGCGGAACTCAGCCCAGCGCTCTTCGATTGCCCGCAGCGCATCTCGGTAGGTTGGGTTCGTACGCCCCATCGCTATCGGCCTCCTGTACCACTCGCCGTCCACGCATCGAGCAAGGGGTCCGCAGTGGCTGCCACCGTCTCACCGTCAGCTGTGACGCCTGTCCCGACACCCTCCGGGGTCGGCGTCGACGGCGTCGACGTTGTCGGTTCCACGCCGACCTGCGTGGCACGTGCCGCGAGCAGCTGCCGCCAGTACGCGAACGTCGTCTGGTAGTACGCGCCGTCGTCGACGGGATAGACGAGCGTCTCGAAGTCCTCGCCGACGACCCGTGGCCCCATCCGGGTTTGCTCACACTCCAGGTGGTGGTCGGCGACCGTCGCGATTGATTCGGTGAATTCGTTTCGTTCGTTTCGCGTAACGAGCACCGGGATGTCGTACCCCTCGGCGTAGGTCGCCAACCGGGCAAGGGCACGGGCTTGGAGGGTTTTAGCGTGGGTCTCGCCAAGGGTATCGTCGGCGCGATACTGGGCGTCGACGGCCGGCGCGACGATGAGGGCGGGTGTGTGGGGCGACGTGTCCTCGTCACGACTCGGTTCCCCTCGACCGGCCGCCCTGGCGTCGGTGGTGGACATCTGGATCGACTTGTTCACTGCCGTCCGGAGATCACAGACGGCGCCGTAGTGCTGGTAGGCGGTGAATCCGCGTGCCACGTGGATTCGGTTGAGCAACCGTTGACTGGGCGCGATCTGAGCGAGTGTCGTCGTCGTCGCGTGACCATTTGCGTCGATCCAGAAGGCGGGCCCGTCGTGCAGGAGGAGATGGTCGAGTACGAGCGACTGCAGGATTGGGACGCCGCGGCCTCCCTCGACGTCGAGCAGCGTGATGCCGTCGCCGAGTGACGGCAACAACATCTCGTCCGTAGTCGGATCGGCCTGGTCAGCAAGGGACCGATTGCGGTCAGCGCCCCGTGTCGGCTGGTCCACCGCCAATCGGTTCGACGTTGAGTGTTCTCCCATACTCGATTAGTTGTCTACGTTCCCGATAAGCCGCGGCGTGTCGCTTCCGCGTTTCAGGAAACTCGATGTGATCCCCTCCAATCCCGGTACAGTCCCGAGTAGTCTCCGTTTGGATCCTGTTTCCGAGAATAGTTCCTGAATCGAGCGTACTTCGTGTTAACCAACACTGGTGCGTATCGGCGGCGGTATGTTGGTTAATCCTTCACAACTACAATCTCGAGCCTAACTGCTCGGTATGTTAATGCTCAACGCCACGTTGGAAGAGGTGCTCTATGAGCTACCCACGAACGCACGTCGACCACCGAAACCCCGATCACCACGAGTCAATGCACCCAACTCGAAATATCGTGAACGCCCACGTTGTAGCCGGGGAATTTCTCACTTCGCGGTACCACGAGGCGTTTCAAACTGTTCTCCATCCCCTCGGCGAGTCTCTGGACACCAAAGACCAACATGCGCTCAACGACCTTGGCATCGTCCATGCTAATGGTTCCTTGAACGAGCTTTCCTCTATCGTTCGCACATACGTCAAACTCGATGAGTATTGGACACGCACCCATCGTACTGCGCTCAACGAACTATTCGCTGATCGACGTGCTCACGTCCTGAGTTGCTGTACACGGTTCCTTTCTGACTTCTCTCGACACACACTCGAAGTCGAATCTGGCCGTTCCGGAACTGCGCTGGATAGTACCCTGGCTCCACTCCTCGAAAGCGGATTTCTCTCACACACAGATGATGAGAAAACGCCATATTCTGTTGATGAACACCACGCGCTATATCGACCGACTGAACGGCTCTTCGACGCACTTCTTGAACAAGCAGCTGTTCTCTGTGAGCTTCTGACGCCGACCGAGCTCTAATCGACGATTCAGAGCCGTTCACATTTCCAGATACGTTGAATACTCTCCCGGCCGGACCCGGATGTATGTGTGGCCGAAACTCGCTTTTCATCGACCAGGCCGACCTCGAGGCTCGCTTCGACGCCGAGGTCGTCGCGGACGGCGGGTACACACCTCGATACAACATCGCGCCTGGCGACGACCTCCACATCATCACGAACGAGGCTTCCGACGAGATCGACGCCTACCACTGGGGGCTGATTCCGTTCTGGGCGGACGAACCCGAGGAGGGCATCATCAACGCTCGCTCCGAGACTGCCGACGAGAAACGCGTCTTCGAGCGGGCGTGGGAATCACGTCCCTGCCTCGTCCCCTCGTCAGGGTTCTACGAATGGAAATCGCGGAACGGCGGGTCGAAGCAGCCCTACCGGATTTACCGGGAGGACGACCCCGCATTCGCGATGGCCGGGCTCTGGGACGTCTGGGAAAGCGACGACGAGAGGATCTCGTGCGTCACGATTCTCACGACGGAGCCGAACGACCTGATGAACTCAATCCACGACCGGATGCCGGTCGTCCTCCCGCAGGGGGCGGAATCTGACTGGCTCGCCGCAGACCCGGACACCCGCAAGGAACTGTGCCAGCCGTATCCGAAGGACGATCTGGACGCATACGAGATCTCGACGCGGGTCAACAACCCCGGAAACGACGATCCCCAGGTCATCAAGCCGCTGGACCACGAGCAATCGGGCCTCGGCGAGTTCAGGTCGGAATGAGGCCGTATTAGAACAATTAGCACACCAAAGAGCAGGGTAAACGCTGAGGTTAATAAGTTCAGCGACCCTGCAAGATGATCCTTCGGTCTAGTTGTTCTTCTATATCGTTGCGACCATCCGTGCTCCCGGCCCTCGAAAGCCGATCAATAGGGAAATTGGTCAACACGAATAAACCCCTCGCCCGATTGACTGAATGTATGCCAAATACTTCGTCTGAAGAATGGGGGAGTTGGGTGAAAGACCAACTCCAGAAGATGGAAGACGTGTACCATCGGGACGAAGACCGACTCTTTTCAGACTATAATCGAGAGACAAAGCATATTGACGGATATTCTGGTCGTGGATTACTGGAGCTCATTCAGAACGCTGACGACGCCGGCTGGGAATCGTCCGGTTCGGTTGACGTCCTAATAGAACTGACAGAGGAAGGCCTATTCGTCGCTAATAGTGGGGAGCCCTTCTCCCGTGAGGGAATCAGTTCGTTAATGCTCAGCGACAATAGCCCGAAACAATTCCGGGAGGAATGTATCGGCTACAAGGGACTTGGATTCCGGTCTATTTTGAATTGGAGTTCGGACGTGCTCATACACAGTAGAGACGTATCGATCGGGTTCTCGGAACAGTTCGCAGCTGAGTTTTTAAACAAACTCCGTGCTGAAAACGATGAAATTGATAGGAAAGCTAAGCGATACGAGCAGCGGGGAACCTCAAATCCAATCGCAACGCTGAGCACGCCACGACTTCTCTCAGAGAGCGATGTTGTAGATACACGTTTCGAGGAAGTCCACAAACAAGGCCAGCAGATCAAGGGCCGAGGCTACGACACTGTAATCTGTATTCCTCTGTTTGACAGCGACAGTCGAAACCAAGTTCAGAAGGAGATCAACTCCCTATTCAAAGAGCTCACGCTGTTCCTGCGGAGCGTAGACGATCTTCGGATTCGCAGTCCAGAACGAGAAGAGCACTGGAGTGTCAAACGCGGGGAAGAGAAGGTTATTGTTGACCACGGCAGCGGCGAACCGACTACGTGGAAAATATTCAAAGACTCGGGGGAAATCCCGGAGGAATATACCACCGCTTCGCAAACCAAAGATCGGTACGAGATTAAAATCGCTATACCAGAGGATACCAGAAGCAAGGAGCTACCATCTGATCTCTTTGTTTTCTTCCCTACCAAGGTCTCGTTCCCATTTCCGATGTTGGCGCACGCCACTTTCCAGGTGACAGAATCACGAAATCACCTGATAGAGAGCGATGCGAATCGATTTGTCGCTGAACGATTAGCGTCGAAGATGATTGATGCAGCGGAGGACCACCGATCTGAAGAAACCCCGTGGGCCGCTCTCCGTACAGTCTCACCCACTGGACCAATCGGTTCTACGCTAAACAACCTCGGAGCACCAGATGAAGCCCAAAGCTCATTCAAGCAGCTGCTTGAGTCAGAAGTTGCTACGCGTTCTCTCATCCCAGTGCAGGATGGTTCCTTTACAACCCCCGCAAAGGCAAAGCGAATTTCCGGTAATTTTGATGACCTACTCCAGGGAGAGTTATTCGACGACGTCTGTCTTCACACGAACAGTCAGGATGTGAAGAACCAGCTGGACCGTTTAGACGTTGGGCACATCGATTACACAGACCTACGAACGCGACTTGATAGTATTTCAAGCGACCTTTCTATGACAACCCGAGCAGGCATCATCACCCGTCTCGTCGATAATAATCTCATTGGAGACGAGACTCCACCGCGTCTTCTGATCGATGGCGAGGGTACTACAATCCCGTCTGAACGAACGACATTCCTCCCACCACAAGGGGAGTCGATTACACTCCCCTCATGGGTTCCAAGAGATATTCTTCACCCTGATCTTGCATCAAAGCTGCAGTCAAACTGGGGATTAACCAGTATTCGAGATCTGCGAATGAAGCTATCGTCGTTTAATATTCGTGAGTACGAGCTTTCAGGGCTAGTCCAAGCGGTTGTCACCGAAGCGAACGACCGCGTTTCTCAGGATCCGGTGTCAGAGGCACATTGGCGCCAAAAGATGCTACGGGGGCTGTGGGACCTCTATGAAGCCGGTGCTAAGGGGGTGAGCCTCTCAGAAGTCTCGATTTTTATTCCGACACGTACCGGGACTTTCGCAAAGGCCAGCTCTCTCTATCTAACGGGTGAGTACCCCAACGGCAAATTGGTCGAACATCTGTATGAGTCAGTAGATCAGGAGCTGTTCGTCGTAAGTCCCACAGAATTAGACTTCTGTGACGATGTGAGCAAGCTAGAGTCGTTCTTGCTTTGGTTGGGTGTCGCCGATGAGCCGCGATTAGAGCGACGTGAAATGAGTAATTCAGACTTCTTCGACCACGTCCTCGAGACATTAGACTATCCAGCTGAGTTCGGGAGTGAAACAAAAGAAACCCCGAATGACGTTACGTCGACACGGAATTATCGGCTACGAAGGGTCGAGACAGTCGACCGACTTGAGAAGATCGTCGAAAGCGCACATCCGTATGCGATACTCGCGTGGCTTGCGACGATTCCAGAGACGACCAATCGCTGGCGGAAGAATGGATCAGACGCGATACTTGAGATCAAACCCAAGTACCACCAAAATTGGAAATCACTTAACGAGCAGTCTGTACCTTCCCACCCTTACTGGATTCTCCGAACGAGCCAGTGGCTTCCTGTCCAAGGTGAAGAGACTAATCTTCAGACCCCACAGACCTGCTCGACTGCATCGCTAGCGGAGGATATCTCGCCATTAGTTGGATATCCGGCAGTAGATCCAGAATATCCGCTCTTCTCCGAACTGGGTGTTGACGAAACTGACATCTCCAAAACGCTCCGAGACCTGGGTGTAACGAATACACTCGCCGATCTTTCGTGGGAATCGTTCTACGAAATCCTGTTTAACCTTCCTGATCGCGATCCGGACGGAAAGGTGGCAAAGCGGGTCTATCGAACCTTGCTAAAGAACCGCGAAAGTGACGAGACTCCACCAGCATCTCTGCGTGCTGATTTCATCGAGAATGGGGAAATGTTCGGTACTCACGAGGGAGTCGAAGGATACTATCCGGTGTCGGAGCTGCGATACACAAACACCGACTCAATTCCTGCGCCAGTTGAGAACAGATACCCCTCACTGATGCTCGATAACCGCCAAGGTACTGAGAAGGTGAAACAGTTCTTCGGCGTAGAGGGGCTCACAAACTCTGATATCAACATTTCAGACGTCGACTACGACCACCACCTGTATATGGACGAGTTTTCGCAGGAGGTTGAAGAGTTGAAGCCGTTCATTTACGCCTTCAGAGTTGATGGCGACGATAATCGCCGGGAGCTACGGGCGATACGCGATACAGAAATCGTCCTATGTAACGCGGTAAAGGCGACTGCATCAGTTGGTAGCGATACCTTCGATATCGAACTTCAACCAGGATCGTACCTCATAGACGATTCGACAGTGTATGTTGTGCCCGATATTCTCGATGGGAGACCACAGGTGACTGATGACCATCTTGCTCGGTTGGTCGGAGATGTTTTTTCAGATATCCTCGATAAGAAGCTGAGCAAGGATATTCTCTCGCTCGCAACGGCAAATGATAGGCGTCAGCGTTTGGAGGTGCTCTTAGGAGACGAATCCGCGCATGAACGCTTACGTGAATCTAGAGCGCTCCTCACAGGTGAGACCTCTGAAGAGTCGGACTCGGTTTTCACTGCGCCTGAAGTCACAGACGGAATGGATCGAACAAAGAAAACAGAAAGAGATCGATCGGAAGATAGTCCCTCGCGTGACGGAACGGCTGTCAATTCACAACAGCCGACCGATGAGACACCTGCTTCGACAGCACAATCTGGCATCGACGAATCGATAGAAGGCGTTTCATCAAAACAACAGGGCTTCGAAACGGTTGAGGGAAGATCCATCACGATTCGCCGAACATCGCAGACATCACAGAGTCGGTCGACATCGGGAACATACGATGTACCCGATTCTGAAGGAGCCGAAAAACTCGCATACTGGTTCGAAATTGACGCGGGTCGTTTCCCAATCCTCGTTTCACATATCCAAGGAAGCGAAAGCTATGGGTGTGACGTATTGAGTTTTGAAACGGAGGAACGAAAAGAGGCATTCGAATCAGACCCTGACAGAACCCTCATAGATCGATATATCGAGGTGAAAAGCAGTACAAGTCAACAGGGATACGTAACTTTGGATGACGGCCAGGTCCAACAAGCTCTGACCCATCAAGAACGGTTCTATCTCTATCGAGTGTATGATGGATCCAGCGAGGACGGGTCGTATGAACTGGCAGTACTCGAGAATCCGTTAGCGCATGGAGACGCGGTTAAGCGGAAAGCTTCGATAGATCCATATCGCACCGAGGAGGCCATTCGCTACTCTCTGGATCTTAATTCTGACGAGCAAGACGATTGAAATCCAAGCCTCAGCTTCCGAGACGTGTTATTCGGCGAGAAAGTCGGGAGAACTGAAAAATCTGTATCACGTACGCCCGTACGCGAGCAGACCGTCCTGATTGGAACCACCGACAATCGGGCCTCGGCGGGTTCAGTTCGGGATAGCTGACGGGGTCACCGTTACTGCATCGGCGACGCCGCCGCTGAATCGACGAGCGAGTACTCTCGGTCCCGACTCGTCCCTTCCGCCTCGAGGAGGTTGTACTGCTCCATTTTCGAGAGGTACGTGCGGATAGTCCGCTTCGTCCGCGGATCATCGACGTCCTCGGAATAGCGCTCGTGAATCTCGCTCGGCCCGACTGGGCCGTGCTCGCGAACGATGTCGTAGACGACGCGCTGGTGCGGTGTGAGCGAGTCGAGGCTCTTCTGCTTGATTTGGGCCCGAGCATCCTCGGCAGCGTCCAGGAGAATGTCGTCGGTGATGCGCTCGTGGTTCTCGCGATCGGCCTTGCCGGCGGCGGTTCGAAGAATGCCGATTGCGAGGCGGGCGTCGCCGGCGGCCGCGTCGGCGATCCGGTAGAGCTGGTCGTCGGTGATGACGTCTTCGTCGAGCCCCCACTTCGCCCGCGCACTCAGGATATCGTACAGCTGCTCGTCGTGGTACTTGTCCATCCGGACGTGTTCGCTGGAGCGCAGCCGGCTCACGAGGCGGTCGTCGACGCGGCTGAACAGCTCCTCTTCCTTGTTCGCGATGCAGATGATCGCGAACTGCGGGAGGCTGTGGAGGTCGTAGATGACGCTGGGGTCTTCGAGCTGATCGACCTCGTCGAGGATGACGACGGTTCGCGGGCCGTCATGCTGCTGGAGGCGATCGACGAGTTCGTCATGGGGCGTCGACTGCCGATGGATGTCGATGGTCGCGCCGAGGTCGTCGAGGATCTGGTAGAGCGTCCGAAATCGGGTGTAGTTACGCCAGCAGTTGACGTAGGTGGCCTCGACGTCGAGCACCTCCTCACGTAGGCGTTCGGTGACGAATTGCGAGATGCACGTCTTGCCGGCGCCGCTGGGTCCGGTGACGATAGCCGTGTCGGCGGGTTCACCGTTCGTGATTGGCTCGAGGACGCTAGAGAGATGGTTGACTTCGGCGTCGCGATGCTCAACTTCCCGAGGGACGAACCCGGCGCGGAGAACGCGAGCATCGCGGATCATCGTTGCTTGATAGACTGGTTTTCTGGCTAGTACTAAAAACGTGATTGGGTTGTTTCCGGAAACCATCTATTCAGTTCCATATTACTTGTCGTATCCCCCTGCTGTCGTGCGGTTCCTAATTGTGGAAAACCAAGTTTTCCGGGATTTTCCGGAATCGGCTCACTAACGGGAGAACCTCTTTCTCGTATGCGCATTCTGTTGTCAACAGCCAGGTACTCGATGGAGTTCTGATTTCGTGACCGTCCGTGCGAGATCCCCTGTTGTAAAGGGGATTGACCGTCCAAAAAGACGAACCAACCACATTACTACAGAACGCTAATCAAACACCTCTTCGATACGTCGAATATGGCAGACGACAGAACCGAGGGTGTGATCGTCCACCTCGTGGACAAGCACGGGGAGGGCGAGATCGAGCGCGAATACGACGACTGGGAGATTGTGGACGAGGGATGGATTAGATGCATCGGCCCGTCGCATGGTGGCGAACTCGACAGTGGCCACGTACCCGTCTCGTACTACCCACCCGAGCGTGTGGTCTCCGTCGACGTTTACGAGAAGCCTTCACGAAAGTCGGTCTGACGCGCCGGCAGCGATCCGCTCCCGTCCCGATTTGGGATCGATTAGACCGGGAGAGCAAAGCAAACGTTCTCCACCTCTGGCGCAAGTGAGATGACCCGAGCCTTCCGCTGCAATTCTTGGCGCCGGTCTTCGATACGCTGCTCAAGTTTGTTGAGCCGTTCTTGTTGACCACGGATCGCGATGTCCATATTTGACCCAGCCTCTGCTTTCCGCTCATAGTTCTCGATGAACTCCTCGATTCGCTGGCGTTCAGCCTCCGCATACTCCTCGAGGTCATCCAGTTCTTGCTGGGTCTCCTCTCGGCGGCGCTCGTGTAGTTCTTCCCGCAAGGACGTGACCTGCTGGCTGATGTACCGGTCAGCGGCTTCTCGCAGTTGATCCTGACTCTGTATCAGCGATCGCACCCGATCAGCGTCGGGCGACCCTTTGATACTGTCACCCTGAACAACACGCTGACCCATCCGCTGCCGGGGGTCTTGATGGCGGGCATCGACATACACAGGGATCATATCTTCCCGGATGACCTCGCCCGTCCCGTCCTCGAACGTCACGCGGTAGTTGTATGCAATCCCCGGCTCGTCGATGAACGGGAGGAGCTTTAGCCCAACATCGCCGTGCTCGCTCTCAAGAATTTGCTGCATGAGCCGCTGGACCAGATCATCATCGGGTGAGACGTAGTCGATACCATCGTGGTCCATCGCGAACTCTCGGCTAAACGTGAACGGCCCGTACTCCTCGTCCGTTCCTTGCCGTAGAGAGCGTGGCAGCTGGGCCCTGTAGAGGTTGCTCCCAGCTTTTTCGACGTCGCCGCCGAGCGCCTCGACGCCGCGTTCGACGAACTCGCGGATGTCGGCCTCCGTCCCGTAGACATCCTCGGACTCGTCCATCACCTCCTGAATCTTCTCCCGGCTCTCCTGGTCAAACGTGCTCGTGTCGATGAGGCTGCGTTCGTACCACTCCTGGAGCGTGCGTTGGCGTTCGTCGATGAGCTCCTCGAGTTCTTCCTTGGTTGCACTCGCCGGTTCGTCGTTCTGGATGGACTCCATGATGAGCGAGTCGACGTTGATGTCGTCAAGCATCCCCAACACGTCGGCCGTGTTGCCGAGTTTGCCGCGGATGTTCTCGACCTTGTTCTGGAGCATGTCGAAGATCTCGCCCTCACGAGTGTCCTCAAACGTGAAGTTCCAGACCTTGACCTCCTTGTCCTGGCCGTAGCGGTGGAGCCGGCCGATGCGTTGCTCGAGGCGGTTCGGGTTCCACGGCAGCTCGTAGTTCACCATGATGTGGCAACTGTGCTGGAGGTCAATCCCCTCGCTCGCCGCGTCGGTCGCAAATAGCAGCCTGGACTGGCCGTGGTTGAACTCCTCCTCGATGCGGGCGCGTTCCTCCTTGTCGACGTCACCGTGGATGACGAGAATCTCGTCGGCCCAGGGTTCGTCCTTCACGAGGTCGAGCAGGTAATCCAGCGTGTCCCGATACTCGGTGAAGAGGAGGAGCTTCTCGTCCGGTTGCTCCTCTAGCAGCTGCTGGATGTACCGACGCACCTTCTGGGCCTTCGAGTCGACGGAGATGCCCTCGGCAAGCGAGACGAGGTCGCGGAGCGTTTCGATCTCCTCTTCGAGTTGCGCATCGCTCTCGGTGACGGTCAGCGCGGAGAGTTCCTCCTCGGCTCG